>FLRV01000105.1_pt2 | contig 10538 bp, 10 predicted proteins | sample 1550491 | NCBI WGS metagenome assembly FLRV01 (sample SAMEA4031763, study PRJEB14383) | metagenome | biome: human; feature: oral; material: saliva | place: Philippines | collected 2014 | reverse complement strand
ATAAACTCAAAGTAGAGGAAGAAGGTAATTAATTCTTCAATCAATAAAGAATATGTACTATTTCCTTGAATATTAGCCCACGCAACAAAACCAAAGTTTACTAAACTATTAATCATGGCAATGCATAGACCAATGCCCACACCTATAAGGGCAATATTTTTAATAGTTAATAGAATACGAGAGATACGAATCCACATATATAATTCACCTACAATAAAAATTTTAATACTATATCACATAAAAAAGACCGTACACCGTACGGTCTTTTTTGATTACAACATAATGTAAGCAAAAGAATATCACAAATTAGATATCAGCTTTAATTGCTTCTAATGCTGCGTCAAAATTAACAGCTTGAGTTACTTCTGGTACATATTCAACATATGTTACTTTGTTATCTTTATTAATAACTACAACACCACGGGATAATAGACGTAATTCTTCGATTAAGAAGCCATAGTTTGTACCGAAAGACGCATCTTTGTGGTCAGACAATGTTTCTACTTTATCTACGCCTGCAGCACCGCACCAACGTTTTTGAGCGAATGGAAGATCCATAGAAATTGTCAATACTACAACATCATCAGATAAACCTGTTGCATCTTGGTTGAACCAACGAGTTTGTGCATCACATACGCCAGTATCAAGAGAAGGTACTACGGAGATTACCTTTACTTTACCTTCATAATCTTTCAAAGTTTTAGGTTGTAAATCATTAGATAATACAGTGAAATCAGGTGCTTGTTGACCTACTTTAATTTCTGGGCCTACTAATGTAATAGGGTTACCTGCAAATGTTACAACACCAGTACGTTTTTCCATGTTTCATTCCTCCTAAGAGTTTATATACTAAATAGATTAAACAATGTTTCTTTGGTTAGTATACCATTTCTATCTATTTTAGTAAACTAATTTTTTCGATATAGTTTGCTATTAGTTTTGGATATAGTTCAGTTTAATGTTTTATGTAGAAGAATTATGTAGTAAATGGTACGATAGAAAGAAAACAGGAGGTAGTCGATGAATCCATATGCAATTTTTAAGGAATTTTTTCGTCGTGAAGGTATATATTATCTCATCGGATTAACTATGCTAATCGCAATCGATGTAGCTTTTTTAATCGTACCACAATTAATTGGTAGTGCCATCGATACATTGAGTCATAATAAAGAGGGCTTAACCCATTATATATTTTATTTCATCGGTTTATTAATCATTATTACTATATTGAAAGTTATATCACGTAGAACATTATTAGGCTCTATCCGACGCATGGAGTATTTATTCCGCAAAAAATTATGTGCTCGAGCTTTAGAAATCCCTACTACATATTATGATGTTAACGGGCCTGGTAAGGTAATGGCCTTGATGACAAATGATGTTACATCATTGCGCGTTGCCCTAGGCTTAGGTGTTATGATTGTCGTTGATATTATTTTATATTCTATATTGGGTTCTATCATATTAATACAAAAAATAGATTTCATTTTGGCCTTAAAGATTATGACACCAATTATTTTTATTTTAGGTTCAATTTTTACACTAGGCAGACGCTTACGAAAGAGACAACGTCAGGCTCAAAACACATATAGTGACATGACAGAATTTGGGCAAGAACTATTCCAAGGCATTGATGTTATTCGAGCCTTTAATAAAGAATCGATTATAGGAGGATTGTTTAATCGTATTAATAAGAAAAACTATTCCGATAATATGAGTGTAGCTCTTCTTGATGCTATTTTATCGCCTCTAACTATGATTGCGCCATTTATATGTATCAGTATTAGTATGTATATATGTGGTACTTTAGCCGTAGAAGGCCTTATGACTGTCGGTGAATTCGTTACAATCAATGCTTTTATTATGCTTATTATAGGCCCATTGATTTCTTTAGGTTCATTAGTAGCCATAGTTCAAAAGGGGATGGCCTCCCTTGATCGAATTATTGATTTTATGAGTCTACCTGCAGAATGTAATGACACTGATGGTAAACAACTTGGTTTAGGCGATATTGATATAAAATACTTAAATTTTACCTATGATGAATCTAAATCACCTGCATTACGTCAAATTAATATTACCTTCAAAAAAGGAGAGTTTGTAGGTATAGTGGGTAAGCCTGGCTCTGGTAAAAGTACACTCTTCAAATTGTTATTAGGGCTTCAAAAAGCACCATCAAAGACTATTTATATTAATAATCAAGATATTACGACACTGCCCATTGGTACTGTTAGAAATTCGATTTCTTATGTACCAACTCAGTCATATCTACTAAGTTCAACAATTGCTGACAATATTAGCTTCGGTTATGAAAATAAAAATCATACTACCGTTGCTGAAGCAGCCAAAAAAGCTCAATTATATCGTGACTTAGAAAAGGATTTGGAGAATCCATTAAGCGTATTAGCAGAGGAAGGGCGCGATTTATCAGGTGGTCAAAAACAGCGCATCAATATTGCACGTGGATTTTACAAAAATTCACCTTACTTATTATTAGATAATTGCTTCTCTGCTTTAGATACCATAACTGTAGATAAAATGTTACAAGTATTGCAATCTACAAAGGATAAAACCATTTTATGTATATCTCAACGACTAGAGGTAATCAAGCATGCGGATCGTATCATTGTATTTGATGAAGGTAGAATTTGCGAAGTTGGAACACATGATGAGTTAATGTGTAAAAACGGTTTATATTATCAGATGTATACAGCTCAAAATAAGGAGGCCCAATAATGAAACTAAAGTATAATGATTGGCGCCTATTTACATATTTAACAAAATATATTAGGCCTTATTTATGGCTACTCATTTTGGCTAGTATAGCCCTTATTAGTAATCTATTATGCTCGCTTATACGTCCATATCTTTCTAAACAAGCTATCGATTTTGGCTTTGCCATGAAAGATTTGAACACTATTCAGCATTATGCTGGATTATATGCATTAACTATTGTTGGTAGCATTGTCTTTATCCTCTTACAAAACTATTTACTATCTACATTTGGACAAAAGATTATTTTTCATATACGCAGTATGGTATTTGAAAAAATTCTTCATAAATCCGCCGAAGATTTTCAGTCTTTGCCTATAGGTAATTGGGTGACCCGTATTACCAATGACGTAGAATCATTGCGTACATTATATACAGATGTATTGCTAAAACTCATAAGCAGTGCATTGATGATTTTGGGTATATTAGCTTTTATGTATGCTATTAATGTGCCCTTAGCAATTGTTATGACTTTGTTAATACCTATAATGGGATTTATTATCTGGGTATATCAAAAATTTTCAAGAAAAGCTTTTAGACAAGTTCGTTCTTCTGTAGCAGCATCTAATTCGAGCATCAAAGAATTGTTAAACTACATATTAATTGTCAAAACATATTTAGGTGAAAGAAGTATTGAACAACGGTACGATTCTGTTAATCGCGAGTTTTTAAAAGCCGGTATATTTGAGGTAACAACCTTTTCAATTTTTAGACCTCTCGTAGATGGTTTGTTCTTTGTGGCACTCATTGTTATTTTTACAATGACAAATCTATTAGAATCTGTAGCAGATGCAGGTACGGTGTTTGCATTTATACAATATATGGATCGATTCTTTCAACCTATGAAAGAAATTGCTGATAAATATAATTCTTTACAAAGTGCATTGGCTGGTGCAGAACGACTGATTCCTATTTTGGATGAACCAAAGCGTGAATTGATAACAACTGTTCCCAACGAATTTAAAGTTATTGATACCATTGAATTAAAAGATGTGTATTACTCCTATGATAACAGTGATGTATATGCTTTGAATAACATCTCTTTTACAGTAAAAAAAGGGGAGTATCTTGGTATTGTAGGTCTATCTGGTAGTGGAAAATCAACATTACTCTCATTACTGATGGGAATATTGCAGCCTACAAAAGGCAACATTTATATTAATGGTTATGATATTAGCCAATATGATTCATCAATGATTAGAAATATTATGGGCTATGTATTTCAAAATGCATACTTATTTAAAGGTACAATCCAAGATAATCTTAATTTATATGATTCCTCTATCTCTATGGATACTATTATAGATTCTACCAAAAAGGTCAAATTGCACGATATGATTGAATCTTTGCCAGATGGATATCAAACATCAGTAGGATATTTGGGGTCGCTATTATCAGATGGCCAAAAGCAATTATTAGCCTTTGCAAGAACGTTGATTTTAAATAGACCTATTTTATTGCTTGATGAAGCTACGGCAAATATCGATAGTCATACAGAATCACAAATTCAAGAAAGTATTGAAACTATACGTGGTGAAAAAACAATTATCAATGTAGCACATCGTTTATCAACTGTACAGAAAGCAAATAGAATTCTAGTTCTTTCTTATGGTAAGATTGTGGAAGTTGGAACATTTGATGAGCTTATGCAACATAAGGGGGATTTTTACGAATTATGGAATCACCAAAAATAGATTATATTCAATCGAAAGACAATAAGACTATAAAATATATAATTAGTTTACAACAGCGAAAATATCGGCAAAAATTTGGTGAATATACAGTAGAAGGAATTCGTGCTGTAACGGATATAGGAAAAAAAGGATTTTTGCGCTCTATTTTAATTAGAGAATCAAAGCGAAGCGAATGGGAACCATTAGTGCAAAAAGTTTTTACCGTTTCTTCCGTCTATGTAGTACAAGATCCAATATTTGATAAAATTGAGCACGCTGTAAATGGGCAGGGCATAATAGGTATAGCGAAAAAATGTGTTAATGATTTGCATTCATTTATAGTAGAGGACGGATTATATGTCGCCCTAGATGGTGTACAGGATCCGGGAAACTTAGGCACTATAATTCGTACAGCTGTAGCGGCTGGTGCAAAAGGTATATTCTTGTTAAAAGGAACCGTAGATCCTTATAACGAAAAATGCGTACGTAGTACGATGAGTGCGCTTTGTAATATTCCAATTTTTGAAGATGTAACAGTATCTGAATTTTATGATTTCATAAAGGATAATACGATAAAAACCTATGTTACCTCACTAGAAAATGCAAAACCTTATCATACCATTTCATATCCTAAACGAACCATGATTATACTCGGTAATGAAGGAAATGGAGTGTCTAGAGAAATTATTGAAATGAGTGACCAGGCTATTACAATTCCCATGTATGGTGATATAGAATCTTTAAACGTATCAATTGCGGCCGCCCTATGTATGTATAAGGTAAGAGAACAAATTTAATATGTATTATAACGATACCCTGTCATCGATCATTTTTGATGACAGGGTATATAATTTTCTATAGTAGTATAAAATATGATTATCTATGATAGAAGGGTATATAAATTATGTGAAAACGATATAAAAAGTCCGTTTCCAGTATACAAGTATTGCTGTTTTGTATTGATTTTATATACCTGTATTTGGTAAAATAACATATATCTTTTCTGGGTGAACATTATTTTCCCCTTTTTACGAATAAAGAGGCACGCATATGTCAAAATTAATTATAAATGCTGACGATTTTGGCCTTCATTCAGCTATAAATGAAGGTATTATCGTAGGACATACTAAAGGTGCTATTACAAGCACATCTATATTGGCAAGTGGTGCTGCTTTTAATGAAGCAGTAGATATGGCAAAGGAATATCCAAAGTTGGGTATAGGTATTCACATAGCTTTGGTGGGAGGAATCGCCCCTGTAAGTGATCCTAGTGAAATTCCTAGTCTTGTAACAAAAGAAGGTGTTTTTGTTGATAATTATATAGAGTTTATGAAGCGCATATATAGTGGCTCTATTAATTATGATGAAGTGAGAACAGAGATTACAAAGCAAGTTTCTAAAATTATGGAATCTGGTGTAAACGTAACTCATATTGATGGACACCAACATATGCATGTATTACCTAGTATTCTACCTATAGTTTTAGAGCAAGCTATGCGATATAAAATTAAAGCTATACGTGTGCCAAATGAAAAAATAACATTTTTAAATGGCGTGCATAATCCTGTTCGTATTATGGGGAAATGTGGTTTGAGCACCGTGGCTGCTCAAGCATTGCCTAGCATTCGCGACAAGGGGATTTACTTTACACAATACTTCTGGGGTATGATTAATGGTGGTGCTTTAGGAGAAACAGAATTATTATCGATTTTAAAACAAGTTAGCTCTCTATCTGGGGTCCATGAAATTATGACGCATCCAGGCATTAGTGATGAAGTTTTAAGAAAGCAATATAATTGGGGTTATCATTGGCAAGATGAATTATCTGCTATGACATCCGATAATGTACGTAGATATATTTCACAACATAATATAGAACTCATTAACTATGGGGATTTGTTATGAGTAAGATGATGAGACGCGGCATATTTATGTTTGTCCTACTTTTTGCCGTATCTTTAGGAATCATTTATTATACTATCGATTTAGAAGCCCTTAAAACAATAACAACTTTTAATGGTGAATCTTTGTTGCTTGCCATTATTGCACTTGCTTTAGGCATGTATTTTGATGGATTAAGATTGCAGCGCCTTGTAAAAATTGGCGGTTATCATTTATCAATAAAAGCTGTACTTCGGGTTATATTTAGCAACTATTTTATGGCTATGCTCACACCCGGTGCCAGTGGTGGAGCTGTGGCTCAAGTACTCGTATTAAGAAGCTATGATGTCCCGATAAGTAAGGGAACTCCAATCGTATTGATACGCACTGTTTTTTCAATCATGTTTTTAGTCATCATGTTACCGATTGTGTTTTTATATGACTCCATAGAAATACCATATATTTCAAGAGATATGTTATTACTATTTTCCTTCTTGGCCGTCATGGCCACCTTATTAGGAACATATCTTTTACAAACGGTATATATGAGGAAATTCGTATATAATCTAGCACAACGTTTTAAGGCACATAAGACCAAAGATTGGTTAGCGAAATTAGAAACACTAAATCAAGGGCTTGCATTATTGTATAAAAAACCTACTCAATCCTTTATTGTATTTATTGAATCAGGATTAAGTTTATTATGCTTATACTGTATAGCACCGGCATTGATGTTTGCTTTTACTACTGATGTACCAATTATTACGATATTAGATAGAATGATATTGTTGAATTTAATACTTTATTTTGCACCCACACCAGGGGGAACAGGTATTGCTGAAGGATTGTTCATTTTGCTTTTTGCACCATTCGTACCTAGTGGCACTGTAGGTATTATAGCTGTGGCGTGGCGTGTGATGGCAGAATATGTACCATTTTTTATAGGTATGTATGCTGTATTAACTTTATATGGACGTCAGTTTGTTGCTCAGGAAACATCTAATTAATGTAAGGAGAATTAGTATGACAAAACCGAAAAAGGACAAATTTTATTTAGTTCAAGAAGATATTTTACCAGAAGCGATTAAGAAAACGATTAAAGTAAAAGAGATTTTAAAACTAGGTGAAGTAAAAACCATAAATGAAGCTGTTGAGAAAATGGATTTAAGTCGATCTGCTTATTATAAATATAAAGATTATGTATTTCCATTTTTTGAAATTGCTCAAGGAAAAATTGTTAGCATTACCGTTTCAATGTCCAATGAATCAGGTATGTTATCAAGTGTGTTAAAAGCAATAGCCGATAAAAACGGAAGTATCTTGACCATAAATCAAGATATTCCATTACAGGGTATTGCTAATAGTAGTATTTCTTTCGAAACCAAAAACTTGCAAGGTTCCTTAGAGGAATTATTGCATGATATTCGCAATATGAAAGGAATTATTAAAGTAGAAATTTTAGGTCAAGCATAATTATAAATGCTTGACTGACCAGTCTAGAAGAGAGTAGGACCATTATGAAGACCGTTAAAATAGCCTTATTAGGATTTGGTACTGTTTCCCAAGGAACATTTAATTTATTACAAGATAATGTCGATTTGATTACTAACAGAAGCGGTGTAACTATCGAGATTTCAAAAATATTTGTTCGCAACCCAGACAAATACACAAATATTACACTACCAAGCACGGCACAATACGTGACTAACATTGATGATGTTCTTAATGATGAATCGATTGCTATTGTTGTTGAATTAATGGGGGGCACAACATTTGCGAAAGATTGTGTTGAAGCAGCTTTAAAACACGGGAAAAGTGTTGTAACCGCCAATAAGGATTTATTAGCTGAAGCGGGCCCATATTTATTTGACTTAGCGTATAAAAATAACGTAGATTTACGTTTTGAAGCCTCTGTATTAGGTGGCATTCCAATTATTAGAACATTATATGATTCCCTTGGCGGTAATCGCATTACTGAACTTGTTGGTATCATGAATGGTACAACAAACTTTATTTTGTCGAAAATGACAGATGAAGGATTAAGCTATGAGGATGTATTAAAAGAGGCTCAAGATTTGGGCTATGCTGAAGCTGATCCAACTGCCGATGTAGAAGGACTAGATGCAGCGCGTAAACTAGCTATTCTAGCATCTATTAGCTTTAATCGTCGTATATTCTTTGAAGATGTAACTGTAGAAGGTATTACTAAAATTGATACAGAAGATATTTCCTTCGGTAAGGAATTCGGCTACAATATTAAACTTATTGGTATTGCAAAAGAATCCTCAAAAGGGTTATCTCTCAATGTATACCCTGCTTTCGTTCCATTAACACATCCACTTGCATCTGTACGCGGTTCGTACAATGCAATTTATATTAAGGGTAATGGCATTGATGATGCCATGTTCTATGGACGTGGTGCCGGCAGTTTACCAACAGGCAGTTCCGTTGTTAGCGATATTATGGAAGTAGCTCAAAACGTAGCTTTTGAATCTACAGGCCGTTTTAAACCATTCTACTTTGACCAAAAGAATATTTATTCTCCAGGTAAAATACAATCTAGTTACTACATGCGATTAGCTGTTGATAATAAAACGGGGGTTCTTGCAAAGATTGCTACAAAATTAGCAGAGCAAAAAATCTCGGTTCTTTCAATCGTTCAACGTAATAAAGACCCTGAAACTGCAGTACTTGCTATTGTGACTTCTAAATGTCCACATTCCTATATTTTAAATTTAATTGAGTCTTTTAATAGCTTGCGATCCGTAAAAGAAGTAAGCAGTGTAATTAGAATTATGGAAGCGTAATATTATGACAACAATTCGTGTAAAAGTGCCCGCTACAAGCGCGAATTGCGGGCCAGGCTTTGATTGCCTTGGACTAGCATTAAATTTATATAATATTTTTGAATTTACACCTGATGCAAATGCTACATCTTTTAGCTATACATTTCATGGATATGGTGCTGATATATTAGAAAAAGAAGATTCTAAAAAGAATCTCATCGGTATAGCTATTGAACAAGTTTTTGCTAAAGCACAAGAACCAATACAATATGGTCATATAACTTCAGAAACACTGATTCCACCGTCTCGCGGCCTTGGTAGTAGTAGTACGGCTATTGTAGGTGGGCTATTACTAGCAAATAATCTTGTAAGTAAACCGCTTTCAAAAGAAGAGTTGCTCATCATTGCCAATCGTATGGAAGGCCATCCAGATAATGTGGCACCCGCAATTTTTGGTAATCTCTGTTGCGCTACAGGATTAAAAGATAAAGTCTTGAATACAGTAATCCCTGTACCAGAGTCACTTCATTTTGCCGTAGTTGTACCGGAGGTATTAGTTTCTACAGAATATGCACGATCTGTATTACCAAATCATGTGCCCTTTAAAGAGGCTGTTCAAAATGTGAGTCATGCATCGTTATTTGTAACTAGTTTAATTACGAACCAATTGGATTATCTTGAGGTTGCACTGGAGGATAATCTTCATGTACCGTATCGAAAAGCATTGATTCCACACTGTGATAAGGTATTCTCTGCCGCTAAAGCCGCTGGAGCTTATGGTGCTACTATCAGTGGATCTGGTTCTACTCTAATTGCATATTCAGATAAAGCTCATGTACAAACAGTAGCTGATGCAATGGGGCAAATCTTTGATTTTCATGGCATTGAAAACAAGGTATATGTATTAGAGGCAGATACAATAGGGGCCACAACTATCCAAAATATGGTATAATAAATCTAGTTAAGGCATAGTCCAAAAACTTATGTTGGAGGATTCTATGAATAATTTTAAAACAACAATGTTACTAGCCACTTTAATAGTGATACTAGTATTATTAGGCCATGCCTTTGGCGGCGCTCGTGGAATGATGGTAATGTTCATCATATCTGCAGGCATGTCAATTGCATCGTATTGGTATAGTGATAAGATTGTGTTAGCACAATACAATGCGCAACAAGTTACCGCTCAATCAAACCCAAAATTATATGGCATGGTTGAACGATTAGCTAAAAACGGTAAACTACCAATGCCAAAGGTTTATATCATCCCTACCGACGTTCCAAATGCATTTGCAACTGGTCGTAATCCAGAACATGCTGCAGTGGCTGTAACAGCCGGAATTCAACGTTTATTAACGGATGATGAATTAGCTGGCGTATTAGGTCACGAATTAACACATGTTAAAAATCGTGATACCTTAATTAG
>FLRV01000255.1_pt1 | contig 10607 bp, 10 predicted proteins | sample 1550491 | NCBI WGS metagenome assembly FLRV01 (sample SAMEA4031763, study PRJEB14383) | metagenome | biome: human; feature: oral; material: saliva | place: Philippines | collected 2014 | reverse complement strand
TAGTTTGTTAGAGGAGGTCCTCATGTCTCAATACGAATTTATCGATAAACGTGTGCCGATTGCGCTCGACAATCCATCCATTTATCACGACATTTCTAAGTGTAAAAACTGTACGTTATGCCGTCGCGCTTGTGCGGACGTAATGAGCGTACTCGACTACTACGATCTCGATGCAAACGGTGACGTGCCTGTATGTATCCACTGTGGTCAATGTGCGGCTGCATGTCCATTCGACTCCATGCATGCTAAATCCGAGCTTGAAAAGGTGAAAGCAGCTCTTGCAGACCCTGAAAAAATCGTGGTTATTCAAACAGCACCAGCTGTGCGCGTAGCTATCGGTGAAGGCTTCGGCTACGAACCAGGTACATTCCTTGAAGGAAAAATGGTTGGTGCTTTGCGCGCACTTGGTGCAGACTATGTAGTAGACACTAACTTTGGTGCGGACTTAACGATCATGGAAGAAGCATCTGAGCTCGTAGAACGCCTTAAAACTGGCGGTCAAATTCCTCAGTTCACAAGCTGCTGCCCAGCGTGGGTACGCTTTGCGGAAATCTACTTCCCTGAATTGATTCCTAACTTGTCTTCCACACGTTCTTGTATCGCTATGGAAGCGGCTATGATTAAAACATACTTTGCTGAGAAAAAAGGCATTAATCCTAGCAATATCGTATCTGTATCTGTAAACCCTTGTACTGCAAAAAAAGCAGAAACAAAACGGGAAGAAGAAAATGCAGCGGCTCGTTACCATAATGACGAATCCCTTGGCATGGATACAGATATTTCCATTACAACTCGTGAGTTCATCCGTTGGATCCAAGAGGAAAACCTCGACTTCAATGCTATTGAAGAGTCCCAATTCGATGACTTAATCGGTATGGAAACTGGTGCATCCATCATCTTCGGTAACACTGGCGGTGTTATGGAAGCAGCTATGCGTACAGCGTATAAGCTCATCACTGATAAAGAACCACCTCCATATGCTTTGACACACCTCGAAGACGTTCGTGGTATGGAAGGCGTTAAAGAGGCCACTGTTCAATTAGGTGATGACGTTACATTGTCCGTTGCTGTAGTACATGGCGGTAAAAATACACGTGACTTCCTTAACGCGTTGAAAGACAGCGACAAACACTATGACTTCATCGAAGTTATGGCGTGCCCAGGTGGTTGTATTGGTGGCGGCGGTCAACCGCGCACTAAATTGCCTCAAGCTGTGAAAACTAAGGAAGCTCGTATCGGCGGCCTTTACGAAGCTGATGCGAACTACAAATGGGTTGCTTCTTATGAAAACCCAGAAATCCAAGCATTGTACAAAGATTTCTTAGGCGAACCATTGGGTCATAAGGCACACGAACTCTTGCATACACACTACACAGACCGCAGCGCGGTTCTTGGTGATCGCAAAGACGTAACACCTGAAACATGCCCAACATCTCCTAAATATAAGGGCTAATAACATTACAAATTAGCTAATTTATTCAGTACGAGTCGTTTCAAATGTACTCTGGCGATGAATATATCGATACATTGGCGTGGTTAGACTGGTATATGAGTAACTAACTGAACAGAAATAAATCCTACGGGTCATGAGTGACTTGATACTTGTGTAGATATTGACTACTGAGTGTCATCTTACATGCGATTCGTAGGATTTTTATGTATAACCTTCTTATAGTTTTATATATGTTATATGTATGAATTGCCTTTTATATTAATTATTACTACTACTTTATAACTTTATTATGATAAATTAGTATAGAAAAGTAGTTTTTGCATGAGGAAAAGATGAATTATATAGTGTATAATATATAGAAAGGTAACATGTAAGAGAGTATTACAAGGAGTTTTGTGGAGAGATGAACTTGTTTTTACGGCGTGCCCTATGTGGCATGGCCTTGATCGTCGCCGCCATCGGCACTGCGGGATGCCAGCATGAGAGTCAGGCAGAGCAGGAAGAGGTACGCACTGTGTCGTATCGGGCCGTCATGCAATCAGACAAGCCTGTCCCTGAGAAGGTAAATACCTGGCTTGGGGCTATGTCTCAAGAGGACAAGATAGGCCAGCTGATGATGATTAGCCTTCATGGCAGCACGGTAGGACAGTCTCAAAAGGACGTCATCAGGAAATACCGTGTAAGCGGCGTTATGCTAACCAATGAAAATCTAAATAATAAAAACCAAGTGAAAGTTTTCACAAACGACATCATGCAAACGGCCTCAACGGCGAGCATGGTGACGCCTTATATAGCGATTAATCGAGATAAGGTGTTGCGTTCTAATGAAAGTTTCTTGCGCTTGCCAGAGCCCAATCGTTGGGGTCAATTACCGATGGAACGGATCATTAATTTAGCGACCCGATCGGCTATCGAAATGCGCGATATGGGATTCAACCTCGTCATCGGGCCGAATGCGAACCTTGGGGTACCGAATGTGTCCTATACATCTGATCCTACGTGGGCAGGCCATATGGACCTTGCTATGGCGGAGCGGTACCAAATCAACAAAATGTGGTTTGGTTACAATTACTTCCCAACGGTGAGCCTTGGCGATGCATCCTTTGAGACTGCTAATGATGCGAAAGCATACCTCAATACTACGGATGTAGCTGTATTCAAACGACTCATTACACAGACGACAGCGAATACATATATGCTCGTTATGAGCCATGTGCAAATTCCAGCTATCGACAATGCACACTTGGCCAGCACTTCTAAGGTGATTATCACGGATTGGCTACGGCATGAGCTTGGCTATAATGGGGTGGTCATGACAGACCGTGTCGATGTAGGTGCCTTGCAAGCAAACCAAAAGATAGGGGACTTTGCAGTATCCTCCATCGTAGCAGGCAGTGATCTCGTTCTTCTTGATGCGGATACCGTTCATATCGATGAAGTCCATCGAGCATTAACCCAAGCCGTGGCGAACGGAACGATTACGAATGAGCGCCTTAATGATGCGGTTAAGCATATTCTACTCATGAAGATGCAAACGCAAATGCAACAATGATGTTAGGAACGCTCTCGCAGGTATCGTCCATAAACATAACTATTACATATACATACAGATATACATATAAACAAATACACAAATACACAAATACACAAATACACAAATTTACAAGACGTGCTTATCCTAGATAGGCACGTCTTTTTTTATACTTTCCTCTGTATAGTTGTATTGGGGATACAACTATATAGAATGTAGTAAATATGGGAACTTTCACCAATATATGAGTAAAAAGTAAACCATTAAATAAGTGTATTTTATGCGTAAAAATTTTAACATAATCAAAAGTCATGTTAATAATATGAAAATAAGTTTAAATTTGTTTTAAATTTATGATATAATAGTCTCCATAGAATGTTGGAGGTGAGAGTATATGAATTTTGTGGGACGTGCTGAAATAATTGAGAGTATCCAGTCCCGTATTGCGATGAATCAAATGAGTTTGTGTGTTGTGTATGGTCCGCATCGCAGTGGTAAATCCTATGTGGCTTCCCAGCTTGTGCGCCGTCATAAGGCGTTATACTTGGCGGGTCGCATGGCTAATGAAGCAATCCATGTAGCCGATATGAATCGAGCTCTTGAGGCACGTTTTGTTCCTACCGATGGGCAGGATAAATTCGAACCGATCACTAGCTTGCAAGAGGCCTTTGAGGGTCTATTTGAAAGCAGTGTAAAAATGCCTCAGACTGTGGTGATTGATGATTACCCTTCCTTGGTGGAGGCTGTACCTCAATTCCCTATACACTTGCGCGATTTGCTAGATGCTTATAAAGAGACGAGCCATTTGAACATCATCTTGATGGCGAATGGATTAGAACAGCTCGATGGCCGCATCATTGGCGATCGCAGCTTGATTGGTCCTTATGTGTCGGAATATTTCGAGGTGAAACCGTTCTCCTTGGTGGACATGAAATCCTTGGGCCTTCACTATGCGAAGGATGACTTGCGTACCGTGTTCGCCGTAACAGGTGGTTTGCCTGCCTATGTGCAGTACTTTGATAATGGTGAAAGTATCGATACGAATATCATTAATTTGTTCTTCTCCGTATCGGGCGCCCTCTTTGAAGAGACGCAGCATATCTTACATCGAGATATGAAAAATATAACAGGTGCTAATGCGATCCTATCTGGCCTTGCTACACTAGAGAGACCATACTATGTGGAGCTGTTACAAGCTAGCCAAATTAAAAGCGGCACCTTTACATCGCGCTTAAACGACTTGATGGCCATGGGCCTTGTAGGTCGTATCCAAGCGAATAGCCGTGGACCAGCGAAATACGCTGACTACCACTTCACAAATAGCATGTTCCATTTCTGGTATCGCTATGTGTATAAATACTGGGGCGACATCGTCCGTGGCAATGGTGCAGACGTGTACCAAACCTACGTAAAACCGCAACTCAAAGACTTTGTGGAAGCCTCCTGTATTGCAATGTAATCAGACAATTTAAAATACGATTGCCTTTACAGTTACTTGTAACATCAGAATCCGTTACTCCTAACCTGTATATCAGTAATTGTAACTTACGTACTATTACCCAATGGTAGTACTAATTCCTCTAAAAAAGACACCGCATTTCCTCTGGGGTGTCTTTTTTGTTTACACTATTATGGCTAGATGTATTGCTACTTATGTTCCGCCGTATCGTTATAGTTGTACTATTTTTATGTTCGTACTGTTTTGTTCAGTTATTTTAATTATTTTCAGCAATTACCTATCTAGGTGTATAGTTATGTCTTTTAATGGATAGAAATTAATATTACATTGTAACAGAATATGTGGGAATTCTAAAAAATTGCCAATTTGTCAAAATCCCCGTTCCGCGCTATTGTGTAGATAAGCGCTATGCCATGGCAGGAAAGGGGATTTATGTTATACACAAACGAAGAACCGTTAGTACAACGAACCTGTATTAAAACTGCAAGCTTACAATCTGAAGAAATATCTTCAAAGGGAACATCTTCCAAAGAAGTACTATCTAAGAGGCCTTTTTCTAAGGAACTAGAATCTGAAATGATACCGCCTAAGGAACCAGAGTACAAGGTGCCAGAGGAGTTGAAATTACAGACTCTTATCTGCGGTCATCAGGTCTTAACGTCCTTATCGGATAAGAGCCTCGTGTCGATTTGTCAAAATCCAAATATGCGAATACAGACTGTTGGGTACCAGCCTTGGTCCGCTGATGAGCTACGCCATGATGCGGCTCAAATCGAGCTCTGTCGCAGGTATCGACCACTCATCTTACACTATACGAATAAGACGGGGAACCGCGAGTTCCGTGAAGATCTAGAGAGCTATCTGTGGGCCATCCTTTTAGAATCGATTTATAGCTTTGATTTAAAAGGCTCCGTACCGTTCCCAGGCTTTGTGAAAGCTGGTGTTAGGTATGGTTACATGCGGTATTGGAAGCGGGAGCGGTTGCGTAATCATCGTGAGATTCATATACTAGACCGCATCACCGATGATGGCGAGGTAGCTGTTGGCATGGATATCTTCTCATCTGGAGAAAATATAGCAGATATGATCATGACGGCCGATGAGGAACAACGACTACGGGCTCGCCTCGTATGGGCTCTCGGTAGATTATCTCCAGATCAACAAGATCTATTGCGGCGTGTGTACGGTGATTGTAAAAGCCTCGTGTCCGTCAGTGAAGAACTGAACTGTAGCCGCCAAGCTATCCAACGGCGTCATGAACGAGCCCTCCGGAAGCTGCGTAGATACTTAACGACTGATTTTAATAAGATACGAGTGCACTAGATATGAATACTATAGGGCTATATATTCATTAGAGCTATACACGTATTAGATTCTTATGACTCTGAATCGATTAGAATATGTAGTGTAAACGTATGAGTGTTAGTTTATTAGAGCAAGTTTGTATTAAAATGATATGTGTTAATATAATTTAATTTCTTATTTATATTCCGAAATTTGTATATTTCTGTTAATCTCGATTAATAGATATACATAAAATATGCATTTCTCAATTTAAATGAGAAAATATTGACACATCAAGGTATATGTAACTTTTACAAGATCATAAAGTCTTTAATTATACATAAATTTCTATAGTTTCGTGTATATATTTACAAAATATTCAACATAGTATACAATTAAATCAGCAGCAGATTAAAGCATGCGAATCTGCTTTCACAGAACACGTGTTCATTGTATTGTTGAAAGGAATGTTCCTAATTAGAGGGGAGAGAATTCCTATGATAACACATGATGAATTAACAGATATGATGGCCGCTCGGCTATCTAAGGGAGAGGATTTGGATTTGATCTATACGAATCCAAAGAATCACATTGTTTGTTTTATTCCTACTTATGAGCCTGGTGGTGGTGACAGTACGAAGTGCTATTTCGTAGATGGCCGTGAAGAACTGGTCTGTCTGCCGATGCGCATCATTACGCGGGAGCTGGCGGTACAGGAAGGGTTGAGGCCCAATTACATTATGACCAGCGACGGTCGGCGCAGTAGCTATACATCGCCTAAGACCTATGGTCCACATCTAACCTTTGCCCATATCAAATGTCGGCGCCCTGTCGGCAAAGACGTGGTGTACGGCCTCTTTAACGTGGCTATACCTTATGAATATATCGTTACGGAAGGTCCGGAACCCGATACGAGCTATATTCACGTGGGGGACTTTAAACCTATCTTGGTGTACCAAGCCCCACACCACGTGAAACACAAGCTGAACGAAGCCATGCTAGAACACTGTAACTACGTGCGCAAAATGCTAGCCCGCATCAAACTCAGCCAAAACCCACAAGTCGTGGCCGAACTATTTATCGCCTGGAGAGACCTAACGAGATAAGACATTAGGGGAGAGAAGAATAAGTAGGGGGAGATGAAGTAATAGGGGAGAGAAAAAGGAGGAGAATTTATAGGGAAAACAAAATACGGGAGACATAAATAAAAGGTTATCATTAAGACAACTCAAATAATGATTTACATTTAATAAGAGGTTGTAGCAAGAATACGGTAAGACCGTACTCTGTTACGACCTCTTATTTTGTTTGTATAATCTAGTCTCATAAATTTATAGATTTTATTTACTCATTTAGGTTACAATAATAAGAGTATTTAGAAAGGGGTTGCATGCATGAGTAAGATAGACTTAGCGTCGCCAGTGGTGAAGTGGGTAGGCGGTAAACGTCAGTTGTTAGAACGATTGATGCCGTTATTTCCTGAAACATATACTACCTATTGTGAACCATTTATTGGTGGTGGTGCTGTATTATTTGCACTGCAACCAAAGAAGGCAATCATTAATGATATTAATAGCGAGTTAATAGGGGTTTACCGAGCTATTAAGGATGATGTAGATGCATTGATTAAGCGGTTAGCACAGTTTGAGAATACAAAAGAATGCTTTTATGATGTGCGAAGTTGGGACCGTAATGCAGAACTTTATAATCAGTTAACAGATATTGATAAGGCTGCACGTGTTATCTTCTTAAATAAAACTTGTTATAACGGATTGTATCGTGTAAATAGTGCTGGTGAGTTTAATACACCTTTTGGTCGTTATAAAAATCCTAATATTGTTAATGAAAGTACACTTCGTGCAGTACATAAGTACTTTAATACCTCAGATGTAACAATATTAAATACGAGCTACTCTGAAGCTGTTCAAGGTTTACCAGAAAATAGTTTTGTTTACTTGGATCCTCCATATGATCCGATATCGGTAACGGCAAGCTTTACGGGATATAATGCAGGCGGTTTTAGTAGAGAGGACCAAATTGCTTTACGAGACTGTTGCCGTCAACTTGATGCAGCGGGCATAAAATTTATGCTTTCAAACTCTGCTACAGAATTTATACAAGATATTTATAGTAATTTCAATATTACTATTATTCCTGCAAAACGTGCTATTAACTCTGTAGGCTCGAAACGTGGCTGTGTCGATGAGGTTGTAGTTAGAAACTATGAGTAAAAGTAAAAAGAAACGAAAAATAGATATAACATGGACTAAGCTGAACGATAAGCATCATATTCTAGATGCGATTAAGGATAAGGGATACTTTATAATTTCTGCTAAGCAAATCGGAGAGTTTCAAGAAGCACGATTAGCTGTTAAATTCGATCACTCTGATGCTCGGCCAGATTTATTTGAAAAAAATAACTTATCAATTCTACCAATTACGCGGGGTGATTATTATATCTCACATATAAATGCGTATCATAACTTTGAATCGGATACATCAGAGATTACCTATTTAAGACCTCCTGAACATATTAAAAGCTTAGATGTAACATCTATTAATAGTGAAAGTAAGGCTTTGAATATGGCCTATATATCCGGAATTTTTGCGGACTTTTTAGAAGATGAAAGTTTATTACCTACCGTTTCTGGTCGTATGAGTTCCGAATCATTTGCTTTTTATGCGGATGTTATTAATAAAGATGTAACTGATAAAGAATCAACTGTAACAGTAGAAAATTCACAAATTGAAATTGATGCGGCCTATGAAGGTATTCATAGTCTTGCTTTAATGGAAGCAAAACGAGATTTGACAGAAAATTTCTTGATTCGTCAGTTATACTATCCTTTCCGAACTTGGCATCAGAAAATGGCTGGAAAGCCAGTACGTCCAGTATTTCTAATTTATAGTAATAGTATTTTTTATCTCTATGAATATAGATTTAAAGAATTACAACATTATAATTCATTAGAATTAGTAAAACACAAACGATATTGTCTAGAAGATACACATATTTCGAAAGAAGATATACAAAAGGTATTGAAAAAAGTACATCTTAATAAGGAGCCTGAGATTCCATTTCCTCAAGCAAATTCCTTTGAACGTATAATTAATATATGTGAATTGCTTTATATTAATGATGTGGAAAAGAACTTTATTACAGATGAGTATTCTTTCGATGAACGTCAATCTTTATATTATCTAGCTGCAGCAAAGTATCTAGGCCTTGCAGAAAAATCACTCGATATGGATGGACATGATTGTTATACATTGACAAAATTAGGGAAATCTTTATTTTCTATGTCCTATAAACAACGTCAGCTAAAATTAATCGAAGCTATTTTATCTTATAAAAGTTTTAATTTAACATATAAGGCTTACTGTAAATCTAACAAGAGAATTTCTGATCGTGAGATTGCGGAATTTATAAAACAGGCAGGTGTTATTAATCCAGAAACAGGATTACCATATAGCCAGTCTACATATGAACGTCGAGCTGGTACTGTACGTGCTTGGATTAATTGGATTCTTAATGTTACTAATAATTAAATATAAGAAGTTTTTGAAACGAATAGGGGCTCACATATGATGTGGGGCCCTATTTTTATATCGATAAAAGTATCTCTTTAATAATTTACGTCTTAGTTTTTTTGAATACATCTACATTAACTACTTTCATATAATAAAGATGTAGCCAATGAGTTTAGTTCTATTCACATGATTCTAGTCATGACTGAAGAAATTTACTTAGGGGCTTATATATTAAATATTTATTTACACTATATTAATGTTTTTAAACTAAGGAGGAACAATTATGTTACCATTATTCGCAGTTGCAGCAGCAGTATCCGCATGGGAAGGTTTTGCAGCAGGGGCCACATTGGGGCTTACTATATACCAAGCTGCACGATCCACTCGTAATCGATAATAGTTAATTTTAAAAGGAGGTGATCTTTATGTATCCATTTGCTGGTTTTGCTGTAACAATTATGATGTGTTTATTATTGGAAGATTAATTATAGGAGGTGTTAACCATGTTGCCTTTAGTAACTTTAGGTTTAGTACATGTTTGCTTTGAGGAGTAGCATTTGAAAAAAATAATAAATAATGATATATAATGGGCCTATTTGTATGATGTCATATGAATAGGTCTTTTATTATGAGTAATTGAGTGCAGATAGCTGAAAGTTAAGAAAAATTAGTACATATTTTTAGAAGGATTTTGGATGAAAATTAAATGAAAGAAAAAGGGTCCTATATTGACGTAAAATTTGAAAACCCTTATAATAACTATAATCTTAGAAAAAACATTTACCACCAGTATTTATCTATATTTATAGGCTTTTTTGCCTTAATGGGGGCACAATTAGACCGTTTACGGTATGAGGTTTTCCAAAACCTATTTTTAAGCCCCATAAATACTGGCTTTCTAAGGCCTGCTGTTGCAACAGCACCTACCGTTTACGGTATTGAAACCTGTTTTAAGATCGCGCTTTGTATGACCTTCTATTGTTGTTGCAACAGCACCTACCGTTTACGGTATTGAAACGGAGATACAATTGTATCAATGCCTGACATCTTATAGGTTGCAACAGCACCTACCGTTTACGGTATTGAAACGAAGCCGCAGACATGGCAATTGTTGCGTATTCTACAGTTGCAACAGCACCTACCGTTTACGGTATTGAAACGCACTAAGACCTACGGCACCAATGCCGATATCTTTAACGTTGCAACAGCACCTACCGTTTACGGTATTGAAACTCAGCTTTTTCGCGAATTTCTTCACGAATTTTCTTTTCGTTGCAACAGCACCTACCGTTTACGGTATGCGCTGAAGGGTGCGAGACAGCAGAGGAGCAAAGCGACGATGAGGTCCG
>FLRV01034738.1_pt1 | contig 10763 bp, 6 predicted proteins | sample 1550491 | NCBI WGS metagenome assembly FLRV01 (sample SAMEA4031763, study PRJEB14383) | metagenome | biome: human; feature: oral; material: saliva | place: Philippines | collected 2014 | reverse complement strand
AGCAAAGTCAGCATCACTCACCTGACCTGCATTATGTGCTTCAGTCTGCTGACGAATAAGCTTCATGAATGTAGCATAATGATTGATGTCCCAAATAGCAGTTCTGTAGAAATAAGTGGTATCATTAACTCTCTTTGAAAGAACATATTCACCAGCCTTCAATGACAATGACACCTTAGCAGGATCAAAGGTGAGCGTCATCTTCATACCCGTATCACTTGAATTAAAGGTCAACTCGGTATCAGATTTCTTCTCAAGTGTACCAACAATCTGCGTAACCAATGTGTTAATATCAGTTGTAGATGAGGTCATCTTAAGAAGGTCATAACCATAGAGACTATAGGTCTTACCTGCGAGGTCGTCAATGCTTCCCTGTGTTACAGTGATAGTATCACGGTTCTCTTGATTCTTCAAAACGAGTGAGAAAGTACGAATCTCACCTGTTGTGTTAGCTCCAATATGTGCCACGAAAGCAGAGTCCTTATTCTCAATTGATGTCACACCAGAAGCATCGGCAGCATCAGCAAGTTCCATAGAAGGCTCAGCACCTAATGCGGTATAAGGTAGAGTGAGGGTTGTATCCTTATCACTCACAGCGTAATACTTAGCACCTTTGTACTTGAAAAGAGCTCCAGCCTGCAAGATTGGCAGATTAGTAGAATCATTACCATTCTTGATCGTCAACACAGCAGAACGACTGTCAATGGCTGGATTGTTAGTAACACTGACTACGATAGAATCGTTCTGCAGCTGTGCTGTTGCCCATGAATCACTGACAGAAACGGTTGAGCCAGCAGGTGCAGTAAACTTCACCCCACCCTTCTGTGCCGCAGCAGTAAAGGTGAGTTTTGAGTTTACCACCTGCACAGGGTTCTCACGCAAGTAATTACTACCTGCATCGTTGTCGTCACTGCAGGCAACGAAGCCTGCAGTAACAGCAAGGAGAAGACAAATATTAAATATCTTTTTCATAAAACATTTACTTGTTTAGTTTTACTTGAGACGCAGCAGATGTTGTGAGGAATGAGTTCCAATCTACATCGAAGCGTGCAACACGGTTTGGTAGATACTGTAGCATCAATACAGACGCTGTATTGTCGAATGACTCCTCTGGCAAGATAGAAGGCTTGGCAGATGAAGATGTAGAAGCCCTCTTGGTGAGTACTGGGTTAGTCCACTTATCCCACCAACCTGCAAGATTCTCAGAGGTAAATGGTTCACCAGTATAAGCCCAGAGGATGATACGCTCAGTAGTCAAACCAGTATACTGTACCTGTCCATTAATGATGCTGAACAATGGTCCACAGAGTGATGCGCTGATGTCGCCATTGTCTGCAATGGTGAAGGAAATTAGGTTGTAAGCACCTGTTCCTGTACCTGTACCACTCTTCTCATCGATGTTAAAGGCATTACCGATGTTATAGCTTACATTATTTCCCTGGAAGGTCATCACCTTCTGTCCACCCTGCATCAAGAATGCATTAGCAGAAGCCACGTAGGTCAATGGGAATATATAATCTGAGCCATAAGCACTATGAACGTTGAGATAGAACTTACGGTTCGCACCAGAACCTACATATCTCAATCGTGCTGTACGAGTATTATCAAAGAAGCCCATCTTTCCATCCTTTGATACATATGAGTTCATCGTGAGCTCATAAGTACCCATAAGTGCAGAAAGGTCGAACTGCATAATCTGAACCTGTGCCTCTTTTATACCATTTGAAATCTTAAGTTTTGCACCACGCGCATTCGTTGCAATAGGATTAGCATCTACCTTAATAATGAGCTTATCACCATCCTTAGAGAGGTGAACCCATGATGCATCACAACTAATGTCGAGCTTGTTAAGATATGGAATGGTCTTGGTGATAGTCTTTTCACCATTAGAAGCGTTGATAGCACCTATCATATTCGCAATGAGGTTAACATCAACGTTTGAAGCAGTAGACTCTACGCCGGTTCCAGTAAACTTAGCAGTAGCCTTATCAAGAGTTAAGTCATACAACTGTACGCCATTCAACGTAATAGGCTCATACAAACGGATACCCTTATCAGTAAAGGCATAAGCAGACTCAGCAACAATCTTATCACCATCGTAGATAGCTAACTGACGATTGTTCTTATCTGTAATAACAAGTGTATAAGGCTTTCCACCAATGCTAAGAGCTACATCAGAAAATACAAAGAGGTTGGTGAGTTCGGTCACCTTCTCAATATATTCTGAAGCTTCTCCTGAGAGTTTACGGAGATACATAGTATTCAACGAACGCTTGCCGTGAATCTTGATGCGGTCAGCACCAATACTATCGATAACGAACTCGAAGTCGCCTTCCTTACCGAGATACTCACCATTCTTTGGAGTAGCATAAATGTGAAGGAAGGTGTTGTACGTATCAAACGACAAAACGGGTCCGTCGTCTTCTTTCATCTTATACAATGACTTTACTTCGCCATCATCAGGATTGTTCTCGTAGCGTACAATCGCATTGTCACGGGTGAACTTGATAGTATAAGCCACGCCACCATAAGCTTGGTTTCTCTGTGGATAATAGTCTAAAGCCCAGCCATATTGCGATGCCACCAATGTCTCCTGTGCCTTCTTAAGAAATTCGTCCATACGCTCAGAGTAAGGCTTTCCAAAGACATTCTCTTCTTCTGTCTGGCATGACTGAAGGAAGAGTGCTGGCAAGGCAAGTAGGAGATATATCAATAATTTATTTGCTTTCATATAATGATCCTTTCTTAATAATTAAGATTTGTCAGATTGTAACTGCCATTGACTACGTTATTCTCGCGCTCGATAACAGCATCACGCACCTTATCAAGGTCGACATTAAAGGTCTCTTTATAGTAACGTTTAGCAATCTCGAGCTTCTTCTCAATAGCTGTTACACCTGGCTGATCCGCTGCAGCTGCACCATTAGCATCCACAATGGTTGCTTTCTTGAGGATAGCGTTCCATTGTGCATCGGTAGAGATAATGTAAGTACTTACCACCTCAGCAAAGTCCTCACGCTCTTCCTTCTGTGAGTATGCAGAAACGAAACCACGCTGCTCATAACCTGTCCCATACTTCTCAGAAAGCCACGAGTCATTAACATAACCTGTTGGGGTTACCTTACCAAACTCACGTGGGTAGTCCTTAGTCTGGTTAACAATGTGAACAAACTCGTGATGAATCGTCTTAAGATAATATTCATCCAAAGCGGTACGATTGTTCTTGACTTTATCAAGATGATTAACACCCAAGAGACGAATCTTCTTTCCACCCTCAGCAGTACCGAGTTTTATACTACCATTGTTTCCATACTCGAACTCACCCAAGAAGCTGAAGAGCTTTGGGAAGAAGCGACGTGTGAAATCAATACCTGCTGCTTCGGTATAAGCCTCAACACAAGTGTACTTCACAATATGCGCTAACTCCACTGACTGAGCTGAATCGGCTGGTACATCATAGTAAGACATGTCCGACTCATTGTCCTCATAACGCCATTGGATTTGAATGTTATAAGGTACTACGAAGTTCTTATACAGCCACTTGTCGAAAACAGTGTCTGCTGCCTTAGAAGGCTTAATAACGCTCTCGCTTGACAAATTATCGTCCGAACAAGCTGTGAAGCCTGCTGCAACTGCCGCCAACAGCGATAAAGCTAATATGTTTTTCTTCATTTCTTAATCTTTTAATTAGCTATTAAAAAGAGTGTGCACTTACTGGAGCAGAATACTGATTGACCGCTGAAAGTACTGGTAATTTGTACTGAGAAAGATCAACGACCTTCGCACCTGCTACAAGAGCCTTGGTTGGGTTGCCTGCAACACCAGCCTCACGAATACTCTGTGGAATCTGTACCACCTGACGAGGGTCGTCCTTCTCCAACCAATCAAGGTTCTTTGAAGGCTTACCGTTAGCACCAATCAAACGGCGTGGAATCTCGATATTGTAACGTCTGATATCCATCCAACGCATTCCCTGATGTACTGTCTCGATACGACGGAAGTTCAGCAAGCACTGCAAGAGTGACTCCTGCACTGAGCCTTCAGCATCAATAGTGAAGCGAGGGCTGATGTGCTTCTTGAAACTTGGTACCATCTTAGCAGCATCAGCGTATGCATATGGAACTGTCTTGAAGTAAGTTTGTACACTTGTTGGGGTAAGTGTTACATTGGTATTGAAGAAGTTCTTCATCCAAATAGTCATATCTGCACAAGCTGCATCATTCTGACCAAGCATGATTTCAGCCTCTGCACGGTTGAGCAAAGCCTCATCCATCGTGAAGTCAACGTTCAATGTGCGGAGATAACCAGAGCCTGTTGTGGTATTACGAATCTCAAACTCACGTGGAAGTTTCATCAACAAAGCGAAGTTACTCTCACCTGAATTAACAGTAAATGGCTTCCAAATGAGGTTTGACGATGTACCCCAGATGTTATTACTATTGAACAACTCTGTCTCTGACAAGTAGTTAGTAAGTGTATAACGCTTACTGATTAACCATGGTCCAAGAGCCATACCAGCATTGCTGACACTGGTCTGAACAAGGAGGTTACAGTCTGCAGAAGCACTACAATAAGCCTCAGCAATCTTTACTGCCTGCTCTGATTTACTCAGTGGCATAGCCTGCAATGCTCTATAGTCACGCAAAGAAGCAGCAGGGTTACTACCTAAGAGTTTATCAGCATATTCCTTTGCCTTCTCCCACTTCTCATAATAGAGGTAGAAACGAGTTGCAAAAGCATAAGCAGCCTGCTTATTGAAGTGATACTTTGGCACCTCATATGTATCGTTAAGCAATGGGATACCAGCCTCAATATCAGCAGCAATCTTTGCATAGACATCAGCTACAGTACCACGATTACTCTGTTCTGCAGCTGCAGAGAAGTCTGCAATGCCTGTTGCATAATAGAGTCCAGCATCCTTTGTACTGGTCTTGCCATTATAAGGACGGCAGAATTCGTTAGCAAGGATAAAGTGGTCATAGGCACGAATGAGCAAAGCCTCACCCTTTGAATTACGAAGTATCTCGTTCTTTGGACCGCCCTGATCCTCAATAGCTGCCAAAGCTTCATTAGCCTTATAGACACCCTCATAATAAAGCATCCACACCTGCTCAGGAGAGTCATTACCACCTTCTGTCTGCTCTTGCCAGAAGAAGTACTGATCACCACCACGATTACCCAGGCTATTCTGCGCTCCCATGTAATCGGTATTGTCAGACATCCACTCGTTAAAGAGCGTCGGTGTACGGTCAGGATAGGCTGTCACAAGCAGACCCGCAATCTTCTTTGGTGTGTCCAAAGTCGTACGGTTGTCTGGCAACGTATCCAATTGGTCAGCACAAGATGCAAGTATCGCTACAGATGCAAGCATCAAGCTGCCCTTATATATGATATTCTTAATTTTCATATTCGTTCTATATTAAATTACTTCTGGTTCTGATTCAGCATCTCTTTATTGTCTAATGGCTGTATCATTTTACAACCATTTGCCTTGTTTGGAACTCCAATGTTACTATCAACATTTGGATATTCTCAGCTGAACTTAAAACCTCAGTTAAATTATTAAAGACCTAATCTCAATGTCATGGTGAACTGCTTTGGAACTGGTGCAGCCACACCACCTGTATTGAAGAACTCTGGATCCTGACCGTTCAACTTCTTATCTGAATAGAAGAGGAAGAGGTTAGTTGCCTGAAGCTTCAAAGCTAAACTGCTAACACCAATAGTTCTAATCATAGCTGCAGGGAAAGTGTAACCCAATGAAATTTCTTTCATACGAATGAAGTCACCCTTTGCGATACGAACATCAGAATAGTTATAAGCATTATAAGCTACATCCAACTGTGGATTGTTACGATTCTGACGACGTGAAGCAATTACAGGGATATTAGTCATAGCCTGCTCACCACTGTATGCCCCACGATTGCGGAACTCCTTAGGTAAAGCATCCATATCGTCATAGCGGTTGCTGAAGATATGGTTCAAACGAACCTTATTGCCAAAGCTATAAGTAACGAATACATTGAGGTCCCAATTCTTATAACGGAAGACGTTACCAAATGAACCCGTTGTAGTTGGGTCGGCAGGACCTTCGAACTTCAGATACTTAATCTTCTCCTGATCACGCTCCTGGAGGTTAAGACCAGAGATAGTTCTTCTACCATCCTCGTTCATGAATGTAGGCAAACCCTCACCATCGAGTCCAGCAAATGGGATGCTAAAGATAGAGTTTACAGGATAACCTACAAGGCTATAACCAGTTCCCTGTACGAGGTCGATAACACGTGCATGGGTGAAGAGACTTGTAATCTCATTGTGTGTCCATGAGAAGATAAAGTTAGATTCCCAACTGAAGTCCTTTGTCTTGATGTTATGTGTATTCAATGAAAGCTCCATACCATTAGACTTCATTGAAGCAACGTTAGCAAGGTTATAAGAACCCAACTGTGGATGGTTCACGTAACCGATAAGGTCACTATTGCGACGCCAGTAGAAGTCAGTAGTAAGATTGATACGGTTGTCAAGGAAACCAAAGTCAAAACCAAGGTTGAACTCACGCTTCTTCTCGTAAGTAAGGTTCTTATTACCAAACTGCACATCGTAACCCGTCTCCTGAATAGAAGTGAACGGACGCCAAGGCACTGTTGCTGTGAAGATTGGCAATGAGTTGGTTACAGGAGGACGGTCACCAGTAAGTGAGTAACTCAAGCGGAATGTAGCATGTGTCAATGCCCGCTTAAACACTTTATTAAACCAACCTTCCTCATGTGCGTTCCATGCACCAGAAACGTTATAGGTTGGCAACCAACGAGCTGATGTTGCCCTACCCAAATAGTTAGTACCCTCATAACGGAAAGTACCAGTCATCTGATAGCGACCCTTATAAGAATAGGTACCAGTACCGAAGTAAGCAAGACTGCGGATGTGGGTATTTGACAAACCATAGTAGTCAGATCCCTGCTCCTGGAACATCTTGAATGCACGATAGTTCAGCTTAGCAATCTCACCAGCATCAAACATCATACCCCACTCACGGTCGAAAGTAGCCTTACGGTCAACGCTATTACTCTCAACACCGGCATAGAGGTTCACGATGTGTGTATCATTGAATACATCGTTGTAAGCAGCAGAAAGACGGGTATCCCAACCAAAGAAGTGGTTACCTGTTCTGTCGAGAATACCGCCTTCAGGAAGGATTGATTCTGGAAGAGCAAATGGGTTGTCAGGATCAGTATAAAGATAAGGATTGGCATCGCGGATAGTTGTTGTACCCATTGCACGATAAGCCAAAGCCTGATTAGAGTTTTCACGAACGATATGTTCCATCGTTGAAGCAGCACTCTTAACAGCTACCAAAGCAGTAAGCTTCAACTTTGTTATTGGCTTATAGTCAATACTTGTCTGTATACGGAAGTCATGTACATTCAAGTCCATGTAGTTATTGTTCAACTCATTGAAGATATTGAACGGAGCATAGTTACGTGTATATGACTCGGTTGGGTCGAGTGTACGTGAAGTATTCAGAGAGTAAGAATAAGGGTTGATATCGAAAGCACGACTAACAGCACCAGTTGATGGGTCAATCGTACGGCTCAACGAACCTGGAGCTCTCTGCTTACGATAAGAAGCATTAGCGATAAGGTTCAAACCGATCTTCTTATTAATATTGTAAGTCGTATTGATGTTACCAGTGTAACGCTGAACACGACTTGACTTATACCATCCTGGATCATACATCGCAGAGAGTGAAGCATAGTACTGACCCTTGTCTGTACCACCAGAAGCACTCACAGAGTGGTTGTGCATGATTGAACTTGAGAAAAGCTGGTCGAACCAGTCAGTATTGCGATACTCAGCAGCACGCAGATAAGCGTCACGTGCAGCCTGTGTATTCTCAAGACCGAACTGTCCCTTAGTAGCGTCATACTCAGAGATGAGCTGATACATACGACCATAAACACCACTTGTAGAGGCGTTAGCAATCTCGGCATAATTCAAATAGCCCTTCTTCTCCAACTCACGATAAACCTCCATCTGGTCCTGTGAGTTCATGATATTAAAGTTCTTATAGCTTGGCTTCAAACGGAGGGTGTACTCACCAGTATAGCTCAAATGGCTCTGACCAGCCTTACCCTTCTTTGTAGTTACAACAATCACACCTGCCATAGCACGAGCACCATAGATAGATGTAGCAGAACCGTCCTTCAGAATCTGGAAACTTTCAATGTCATCAGCATTCAATCCTGCAATAGCAGAAGAAATCAAAGTCTTTGCATCACCTGATGACAACGAACTTGCATCAACATTAGCAATGTCTTCCATGATGACACCATCCACAACCCACAAAGGCTTTGATGAACCGAAGATTGACGTGTTACCACGAACACGAATCTTAGGAGCTGTACCGAACGTACCAGACACATTCTGAACGCTCACACCGGCAGCACGACCTTCGAGTGAACGGCTCACGTCCGCCATACCATCGAGCTTAGCTTTTGAAGCATCAATCTTGGTAGCAGCACCAGAGAAGAGGCGTTTGTCTTGCTGGGTCATACCCGTTACGACGACCTCAGTAAGCTGATGATTGTCATTAGAGAGGACAACCTTCATGCCATCTTTTGCTGTTACGGTCTGAGTGACCATACCAATGTAACTGACTACGAGTTTCTTTCCTGCAGGAACGTCGATAGTGAAGTGACCATCAATATCGGTAACTGTACCCGTCGTAGTACCTTGTACCATGACAGATGCTCCGATAACGGCTTCTCCATCGTCCTGAGAAACTACGGTTCCGTTAATCTTTGCCTGACCAAACGCTGTTCCTAATGACAGAATAAGACCAAACAAAAAGAGAGTAATTCTTTTCTCCATAGATCTCTTTTGATTATTAAAATATTATTGTGTAACTGTTTCGCTAAACTTTACGATTTTGTTCCTTTCTGAAACATTTTATTAGAGATGAGTCTTAAACCTAAATATATTGCTGCTTTTTCACAATATAAAAAGATTATTACTTTCATAGGATGCAAATTTAAATATTATTTATATAAGTTGCAAGCATTTTTCGAGTAAAATTACATTTTCTTTTAAAATTTAATTGAATACTTACTGATTTCAACAAAAGAGTACATAAAACACTTATAATTATAAACAGAAGAGTGTTTAGTAGACAAGTAAACAGGTTTTACTTGACAAGTTGACAAGTGAACATCCAAACAAGCTATTAGTTATAAAAGAAAAATAGGATTTTGTTTACATGTTGATAAGTTTTGTTTACATGTAAATGGGCGTGTAAATGAACAAAATTGCTGATTTAAAGGAAGACAAGAAATTAGAGGAGACAGAATAAAGATAAGGTGAAAAAGACAAGGTAACAAAGTATACAAAGACCAAATAACAAAATAAGCTGTAACAAAGTAATAGCACCATGAGTGGGTTTTCAGATATTTGGTGTGATAAGGGTGTAGCCTAAGTTTAGAACTTTGAAGAAATATCACACAGAGAAAAGGAGAGAACGGAGGATTATTAAAACAAAGAAATAGTAGCCACGGAGGCACCGTCGGTGCACAGAGCCACGGAGCTTGTCTACAAACTTTTTAGCAACTTTATGCTCAAAGCTTTTATCCCAAAAGTTATCTAAAATCTGTATGCTACACCGCCGTCGCTCTTTGTGCCGTCGGCACCTCCGTGACATTGCCTTAACCTCCGTCTCCTCCGTAACTCTGTGTACCTTATTATATAAGACTTTTAGTTTATCACTCCATATTTCGAAAGAACCTAATGAGCTACCGCTTAATCCCTACTCCCCTATCACAGACACCATAGAATGATAATATAATGTAAAGAAAAATCTAATATTCGAATTGAGAAGGGCATAAATTAGCTTGCTATTAACGCCCTTTTGACTTGTAAAAGATGCCCTTTTGAAGCCTAACTAACGCCCTTTTAGAGTCTTACTAAGCACCTTTTGAAAAGTAGTTTTGCAATAGGCTGATATAACGGGAGTTACAAAGAATATTTAAAAAGAGGTTTTAAAGACATTTGGGGCTAACAAACAACGAAATAATGTAAAGTAAATTCAGCACATAAAGAAGAAACTTTAATGTAAGAAAATAGATAGCTAAGGACTTTGTATTTAGAGTGAAAACATTCCCTCACACATTTAACCCAAATTGGTCATTAGACCACAATGTCTCAGGAATTCTTGTTTTTGTGTTGTTTCCTAACATCTTTTATTTTCTTGTCGGCATCTTGTCTGCCTTTGTAACTTGACGTAGCCCGCTACGCCTGCGTCCCAAAGACAGACAATCTGCTCGATAATAAAACAAAATATGTTTAGGCTTTAATGACCGATTTGGGTTTAAGAGAATAAAAAAAGAGTCTTCAGCAATTTGGAGTGATATCTTTTGAGATTAGAACTTTGATGTATTGTCACACAGAGCAAAGGAGAACACAGAGGTTTTATATAGCAGAAATCGTTGGACACAGAGGCACCGTTGGTGCGTGGAGAAACAGAGGACATTTGCGAGGTTTTATTAATGTTTTTTGTCTACTTCATTACAAAACAGTGGTTTGCAAGATTTCTAAAAACGTTTATTACCAAAGTTATCAGCAACACGTACACTACGGCTCTGTCGCTCTTTGTGCCTTCGGCACCTCCGTGATATTGTCTTTTATGCTTTCACCTCCGTGCTCTCCCCCTCTCTGTGTGCCTTTTATTTTATATGTAGTGGGCTTACTTTATCACTCCATATTTCGGAAGA
>FLRV01244679.1_pt1 | contig 10818 bp, 8 predicted proteins | sample 1550491 | NCBI WGS metagenome assembly FLRV01 (sample SAMEA4031763, study PRJEB14383) | metagenome | biome: human; feature: oral; material: saliva | place: Philippines | collected 2014 | reverse complement strand
TGGAAAACACGCCCATCGACTATCTCGACTTCGCCAGCCCTGTCAGTGGACTCGGCGGCAAAATGGGCTTGGACGCAACCAATAAATGGCCGGGCGAAACCGACCGCGAATGGGGGCGTGTGATCAAAAAAGACCCTGTCGTTACGGCCAAAATCGATGAGATTTGGGAGAGTTTGGGTTTGTAGATGTCGGATTTATTGGGATTTCTACTTTAAATATTGATGGAATGATTGGATCTATGTTGGAGGGTACGATAGAAATATTGAGGCTCGATTAGAGAAAAAGAAAACTCTCCAAAAAAGCTTGATAATGTTGGCGATATGGTTTGCCGTCATTGTTGCACTGATTGTGTATATGGTCATTCCTAAGTAAACATCTTTATCTGACAATGTATCTGTTAAAAGGCCGTCTGAAACTTTTGGGGTTTCAGACGGCCTTTGACTTGAAAACCTAGCGTGGTTTGAGCCACTTCCATTGTTCTTGTATGGTTTCTTGCAGGGCTTTTTGTTTTTCTGCAGACGTGTTCATGCCATTGGTCAAGCGGCTGTAGTCGAGGGTAATGGAAGGGTTTTGTACGGTTCCGCCGATTTTTAGGGGAATCGGTTTGTTTTTAGGTTGCAGCACGTTGCTGATAAGCAGGTTTTCCGATAGTTTTTGGGTATTCAAATCGGTATAGCCGCTGCTGACAACGTGCAGGCTGTCGGAAAACAGTTCGGTGTTGATATGATGGCTGATGCCTTTCTCGATTTTGCTATTGAGGGTGAAATGATGGAAAGGGGTTTTGAGGTTGCGGTTGTCGATTTTTTCCGAAGAGATGCCGTTTTTCAGAATGCTGTCCATATCGATGCCGTGCCATGCACCGTTAGTAATATCGAGGAACAAGCTGCCGTTTAGGGCTTGGATCATTTGGGCACGGTCGTTGCCGGTGGTTTTAATGTCGATAACGGCATCGCCGCTGCCGCTGAAGCTGTGGAAACCGAACAGGTCTTGCAGCAACGGCTGAATTTGTATGCCTTTTGCGTTTTGCTGAAGGTGGTAGGAAGCAGGTTGGGTTGCTGCAATACTCAGACCGCCCTCGGTTTTGCCGCCATAAAGCCCGGCTTTGAAATGGTGCAGGGCGATATGTTCTTTATCGGCGGTGAGCAGGGATTCGATGTTTTCTAATTGCAGGCCGGCGGTTTGAATGCTGCCGATTTGGAGGTTGGCCTCAATGTCGGGCAACCAGGATTTGGCCAGCAGGGAAGGAAGATTCAGTGATGGCTGGGTTTTCAGGTCTTCCAAGTAAGGGGTCAGATTGAGTTTTTGTAAGGCGATGCCTGCGTCAAGGTGCGGGTTAGGTTGGGCATCGCGTTGGTATTTAAAGGCCAAGGCAAGGGCTTGTCTGTCAAATGCGCCTTTCAGACGGCCTTCCCATGTATTGAGGCTGAAATTGGCCTGTCCTTCAAGGGTGCTGATAAATCGGGGGCGGGGAAGGCGGTTGATGGTGTCTTGCAGGGTGCTGAGGCGTAGTTTTGATGCATCGATGCCTTTGCCTTTTTGCCAAACCAATGGGCTGGAAAAGGTAAAGTTGGTTTGGAGGCGGTCGTTTTTATGGCTGCCTTTGAGTTCAAAACTGGCGGTAGTCAAAACGGTTGGATAGAGGTTGGCTTTGTCCAGTTTGAATGAACCGTCCCATTGGTTGTTTTCACTGCCGGCAGTCAATGCGCCGTTGAGCGTGTTGAGGTGCAAATAGCCGTTTTTGAATTGCAAGAGGGGAGAACGTGCGTTGATATGCAAGTTTTGATAGTCGCTTTCGGCTTGCAGATTGAAATCGCGGAAAAGGACGGTTCGGTTTTGCCAATTAAGGCTGCCTGCGATTTGGGTATCCAGCTTGTTTTTGAGTAATACGGTTTGCAGGTTTAATTTGAGGGTGGGAACGCTCCAGCCGGCATCATCTTGTACAAGATGGCCGGCGCCTTGCCAACTGATGGGGTTGCCGATGTTTTGCAGTGTGCCGCTGATATCGAATGGACGGCCGTCTGAATCGGCTCTGCGCAGGGAAAATTGCAGATCGTTTAAGGCAATATCTTGCTCTTTATTGTGATAGCGGATGCTGCCGTTATTGATGATGATGCGGTTGAGCTGGAAGCTTTCTTTTGATGCATGGTTTTGCTGCAGGCAGGCAGGCAGGTGGTTTTTGGGGCCCAGCGTCAGCGACGGATTGGAAAGAATCCATTTTTCAAGAATGGGGGCGTCTGACCATAGGCTGCTCCAGCCAAAGCCCATTTTGGATTCGGCAATGTTCAGCGTCGGTGTGTCTGGTTCGGAAGATGAAAGGCTGAGGTCTTTTAAAATAAGCGTAGGGCGCGGCAGCCATTTTCTGCTGATATTGGCATTGTATTTGACTTGGCAGCCATGAGCGGAAAAGTTTTTCTGTATGAATGCGTCGATGTTTTCTGTATTGAATATGCGGAACATTAAGGCACTCAATACCGCCGCGAGGCATAAAAGCGCGGCAATGCTGAAAACCAGGATTTTCAGCCAAAATTTTCCTGAGTGCAACATGGAATGAACAGACAATTCAGATTCTCGCTTTGATGGGAGCTTTAAGGAGTGATTGGAAGTTTAAGCCTTGCTGCTTAAGCGTGTGGAAGTATAACACAGAGCGTGGGCCTGTGTTTCAGACGGCATCGGTATGTTAATAAAAACACCGCCCGAAGGCGGTGTTGATTTAAGCATAAATTATTTACGCAGACCCAGGCGGGTAATCAGTGTACGGTAAGTATCAGGCTGAGTACGACGCAGGTAAGACAACAGGCGACGACGTTGGCTAACCATTTTCAACAGGCCGCGACGGCTGTGGTGGTCTTTAGGGTTGGCTTTGAAGTGAGGGGTCAGGTCGTTGATGCGGAAAGTCAACAGAGCGACTTGTACTTCAGAAGAGCCGGTATCGCCTTCTTTGCGTTGGAAATCTTTAACAATTTGTGCTTTTTGTTCTACGGTCAATGCCATGATGGATAACTCCGAAAATAAAAGAACCTTTTCAGGTTCGGACAAGTTTGCCAAGCCGAACGACCTAAGCAAACTCCTAAGTGCCTTTTTATAAAGACGGGCGGATTATGCCACAATTTGTCTTTGTGCGCCATATCTTTTCAGACGGCCAAAAAAAGCGGCGATACCTTTCAGTACCGCCAAAGCTGCTTTGGTGATAAAACTAAACTTTATTTGCTCGCGCAACGGAAGCCCAAGTTATTTAAACCATATTTGGGCTGCAGGCTGGTGCGGATGCCGTAGCGTAAGAAAGCCGCATAGTTGGACGGGTCGCTTGAACCCACGGATGCGCCGCTACAGAACATTTGTGTATTGGATGAGCTGGCAGAGAGTTGGCTGCTGTTGAAGTCTTCAGTCCATTCCCAAATCAGGCCGTGCATATCGTGTACGCCCCAATAGTTGGGTTTGTTTTTACCGATGTCGTGCAGGCCGTTGCGGCCGCCGTCTGCATACCAGTCTAAGATGGTGCGGTTGTAGCCAGGCTCGGCAGAACCGTCTTTTTGAGTGGCAGAAGCCAAGCCTGCAAATTCCCACTCGTCAATAGTCGGCAGACGTTTGCCTTTGGAAGCGCAGTAAGCATTCGCAGCAAACCACGAAACATTGGTTACCGGATGTTTGAGTTCGCTGGCTTTAGGTGCAAAACTGTTGCTGCCGTTTTTTACCCAATGTTTCAGGTAAGTTTTTTCAGCATGTTTGGAACTGATTTTGCCTTTTTGCCATTGCGGATGTGTTTTTACAAACTCGGCAAATTCGGCATTGGTTACCGGATATTTGTCAAGCTGGAAGGGTTTGACTTTAATAAGGGAAGTGTCTTTTTTGAGATAGAGAGGACGGTAACTGCCTCCTTCGATTTTTACCATTTCGGCAGCAAATGCATTGCCGCAGATTAAGGCACTGCCTAAGAGGAGGAGTCGTATGAGTTTCATGGTACGCCCTTATTATCGATTGAAACAGAAAATTTATTTTTCAGACAGCCTAATCATAACAAGGCCGTCTGAAAAATCAATCTGTCTGATTGAATAGGAAGATTAATCGTGATGGAAGCCACTGCGGCTCTAAAGAGTAGGGCAGCAGTGGCTTGGCGTATTAAACCGAGAGATTATTTAGCGGCTTCAGAAGCAGCAGACGCAGCTGCTGGGGCAGACGCAGCTGCTGGAGCAGAAGCGGCAGCACCGGCAGGTTGGTAAACGGTGTCGCTCAGTTTTTTGGTCATGATTTCAGGGTTTTCATCACCCTCAACTTTTAATTGACCCAAAGCACCTTTGTTGAACGCACGGAAGATAGAGTGGTCAACCAAAGTGTAGCTGCCTGGAATGTCGACTTTGAATTCGACAATCGTTGCGCCACCGGCAGGAATCAGGGTACTTTGTACGTTTTCGTTGATCAGTTTGCCGCCTTCTCCGTAAACTCTGTCGAAGATTTCGCCGATAACGTGGAAAGAAGATACCAAGTTAGGACCACCGTTACCAACGTACATACGGACAGTTTCACCAGTTTTAGCTTTCAGAGCGTTGTCGCCGGCGATAGAACCTACGTGACCGTTAAATACAACGTATTCAGGTTCTTCGGCGATGGCTTTGTCCATATCGAACGGTTGCAGACCTTGCTCACCTTTTTTACCTTTGGTGTAGAAGTCGCCTTGTACGATGTAGAACTCTCTATCCACTTTAGACAGACCTTCTTTAGGTTCAACCAAGATCAAACCGTACATACCGTTGGCGATGTGCATACCGACAGGGGCAACGGCACAGTGGTAGATGTACAGACCGGGTTGCAGGGCTTTGAACCTGAATGTAGAAGTGCGGCCCGGAGCAGTAAAGGTAGCTTCTGCGCCACCGCCTGGACCGGTAGCAGCGTGGAAGTCAACGTTATGGGGAACGGTAGAAGAAGGGTGGTTGGAGAATTCAACTTCAACAGTATCGCCTTCGCGTACACGGATCATGGGGCCCGGAACGGCGCCGTTGAATGTCCAGTAGTGGTATTCCACGCCATCATCCATTTTCATGGTTTTTTCGATGGTTTCCATTTTGACGCGTACGAGTGCAGGATGGTCGCGGTCGACGGCAGGCGGAACTTCAGGAGCGTGAGTGGTTACCGCATCAATAACAGGCAGTTCTGAAGAAGGAGTCTCGGCAGCAGCTTGTGAGTCGGAAGCGGCAGGAGCTTCAGCAGAAGCGGTAGCAGCTGGAGTTTCAGCAGGTTTAGCAGCTTGCTCGCCGCATGCGGCCAGTGCAAATACAGAAGCGATAAGTGCGGCTAAGGTTTGGCGTTTCATGTTTAAAATTTCCTTATAGTAAGAAAAGTAAGAATCCTGATAGGATGGTTTGAAATTTTGTATGATTATGTAGGCGCTTGTTTGGCCCTATTTTGATGTAAATCAAATTATTCAGGGAATATGAATCTTTTACTACCTAAATACTCCTTTGGGAGTATAAAAAAATACATCGGAAAGTTTATTTTTGTGTGAAAATGTTAGTGAAAACTTAACATAAACTACGATAAAGGAGGGTTTATATAAGAAAATGGGAATCAATATCATATAAGTTAATGGTTTTAAAGGAATATTATTGACAAAATATTTCTTTACTTATTAAACCGTGATACAATCTTTAACATTCATATTTGATGAATTAATACCCGACCACTTTTTACCAAAATCAAGGAGTACTTAAAATGGGACAGTACAAGAAGCTTTGGTACTTGCTGTTTGCCGTCCTGGCAGTATGCTTTACCATTCTTGGTTATATGGGTAGCGAAGTCTATAAAAAGGCTCCGCCATACCCTGAACAAGTCGTTTCTGCATCCGGCAAAGTCCTGATGACCAAAGACGATATTTTGGCAGGTCAATCTGCATGGCAAACTACCGGCGGTATGGAAGTCGGTTCCGTATTGGGTCACGGTGCATACCAAGCTCCGGACTGGACTGCCGACTGGCTGCACCGCGAGCTGGTTGCATGGTTGGATCTGACTGCGCAAGAAACTTACGGCAAAAAATTTGACGAAGTTTCTCCTGAAGAACAAGCCGTGCTGAAAACACGTTTGGCTGACGAATACCGCAACCAAAGCCGTATTAAAGAAGACGGCAGCGTCGTCATCAGCGACACCCGTGTCAAAGCCATTGAGAGCATCCTGCCTTACTACCACGGCGTATACGGCGATGATCCTGCCCTTCAGAAAACACGCGAACACTTTGCAATGAAAAACAACACATTGCCAAGCCAAGAAGCGCGTGAAAAACTGTTTAACTTCTTCTTCTGGACTTCATGGTCTGCTTCGACCAACCGTCCTGACGAGAACTACACTTACACCAACAACTGGCCGCACGAGCCTTTGATCAACAACGTACCGACTACTGAAAACTATATGTGGTCGTTCACCAGCGTTGTATTGCTCTTGATGGGTATCGGCTTGCTGATGTGGGGTTACTCCTTCCTGGTCAAACACGAAGAAGTAAAAGTTCCGACTGAAGACCCGATTTCCAAAGTACAACTGACTCCTTCCCAAAAAGCATTGGGCAAATACGTCTTCCTGACAGTCGCCCTGTTTGTGGTACAAGTGTTGCTGGGCGGTCTGACTGCGCACTACACCGTCGAAGGTCAAGGTTTCTACGGTATCGATGAAGCACTCGGCTTTGAAATGTCCGACTGGTTCCCTTACGCATTGACCCGTACTTGGCACATCCAATCCGCCATCTTCTGGATTGCAACCGGCTTCCTGACAGCAGGTCTGTTCTTGGCACCGATTGTGAACGGCGGTAAAGATCCTAAATTCCAACGTGCCGGTGTGAACTTCCTGTATATCGCCCTGTTCATCGTAGTCGGCGGTTCTTACGCAGGTAACTTCTTCGCCTTGACTCACATCATTCCGCCTCAATTCAACTTCTGGTTCGGACACCAAGGCTACGAATACCTCGACTTGGGCCGTTTCTGGCAACTCCTGCTGATGGTCGGTCTGCTGTTGTGGCTGTTCCTGATGTTGCGCTGCACCGTCTCTGCCTTTAAAGAAAAAGGTACAGACAAAAACCTGTTGGCTATCTTCGTAGCTTCTATGGTCGGTGTGGGTGTGTTCTACGCTCCTGGCCTGTTCTACGGTGAGAGATCTCCAATCGCTGTGATGGAATACTGGCGTTGGTGGGTGGTTCACCTGTGGGTAGAGGGCTTCTTCGAAGTGTTCGCTACTGCCGCCTTCGCATTCATCTTCTACAACATGGGCTTTGTCCGCCGTAGTACTGCTACTGCTTCTACTCTGGCTGCCGCCTCCATCTTCATGTTGGGCGGTATCCCGGGTACGCTGCACCACCTGTACTTCTCCGGCTCTACCTCCGCCTCTATGGCAATCGGTGCCTGCTTCTCCGCATTGGAAGTCGTACCGCTGGTATTGCTGGGTCGTGAAGCCTACGAACACTGGTCTTACCAGCACAATTCCGACTGGGCGAAACGCCTGCGTTGGCCGCTGATGTGCTTCGTAGCAGTTGCCTTCTGGAACATGATCGGTGCCGGCGTATTCGGCTTCCTGATTAACCCGCCGATTTCCCTGTTCTACATCCAAGGCCTGAACACTACTGCAGTTCACGCACACGCAGCCTTGTTCGGTGTGTACGGCTTCTTGGCACTGGGCTTCGTATTACTGGTTGCCCGCTACCTGAAACCAAACGCACATTTCGACGACAAACTCATGACTTGGGGCTTCTGGCTGCTCAACGGCGGCTTGGTCGGCATGATCGTCGTCAGCCTGCTGCCTGTCGGCGCGATCCAAGCATACGCTTCCATCACTCATGGTTTGTGGTATGCGCGTAGCGAAGAATTCCTGCAAATGGAAATCTTGGATACCCTGCGTTGGGTTCGTACCGCTGCTGACTTGATCTTCATCGGTGGTGCTGTCTGCGTTGCTATCCAAGCGACCAAAATCGTATTCAGCCGCGATAAATAATCTTAAGCTGAATTAAATCGAAGGCCGTCTGAAAAGTTTTCAGACGGCCTTTCTGTTATAATTTCAATATTCTTAAATTGACAAGACAAAACATTATGTTCAACCAAGCTGCTCAAGAGCTGACCACTGTTCGCGATTTATTGCGTTTCGCCGTCAGCCGTTTTAATGATGCCGGACTGTTTTTCGGACACGGAAGTGATAATGCCCATGACGAGGCAGCCTATCTGATTTTGCACACTTTGAACCTGCCTTTGGATACGTTGGAGCCTTATTTGGATGCCAAATTGTTGCAAAGTGAGAAGGAAGAAGTGTTGTCCATTATTGAACGCCGTGCGGTTGAACATATTCCTGCCGCGTATCTGACGCATCAGGCATGGCAGGGCGAGTTTGATTTTTATGTCGATGAGCGCGTTATTGTGCCTCGTTCTTTTATTTACGAATTGCTTGGCGACGGTATTCGTCCTTGGATTGAACATGATGAGTTGGTGCATCGGGCTTTGGATTTGTGTACCGGTAGCGGCTGTTTGGCCATTCAAATGGCGCACCACTATCCCGATGCACAAATCGATGCCGTTGATTTAAGCTTGGATGCGCTGGAAGTGGCTGCCATCAATATTGAAGATTATGGATTGGAAGACCGCATCAGCTTGGTGCATACCGATTTGTTTGAAGGTTTGGATGAAACCTACGACTTAATTGTTTCTAATCCGCCTTATGTTGACGCAGAATCTGTGGAGGCGTTGCCTGATGAATACCTGCACGAGCCGGAATTGGCTTTGGGCAGTGGCGAAGATGGTTTGGACGCTACGCGTCAAATTATTCTGCAAGCGGCAAAATATCTGAATCCGAAAGGTGTATTGCTGGTTGAAATCGGTCACAACCGTGAGGTATTGGAAGCGGCTTATCCCGAATTACCGTTTACTTGGTTGGAAACCAGCGGTGGAGACGGGTTTGTATTCTTGTTGACCCGCGAGCAATTATTGGGTGAAGAATAGTTTATTTTGATATAAATAAAACAAAGGCCGTCTGAAAAAGTTTCAGACGGCCTTTGTTTTAATATTTTAAGGAAATACAAGTGTCTATGGTATGTCGAATATGAAATCCAAGCAGGCTTTGAAACTATGGCTTATAATATTTACCCTGGTTTCTAATGTCAGTGGATTTTTATTGCTGACTTTTTGTAGAACATATACTGCCAAACTCCATATTATGAATAATTATTTAAAATCAGGCCTGTTGGCTGCTGCCTTGTTCAGTATGCCCGTTGTCGCCTTTGCCCAGCAACATACCGTTTATTTCAATCAAAACGGTAAACTGACGGCAACCATGCCTTCGGTTGCTTATGTCCGCCAATACAAGATTGAGGCAGGCAAGGCGCAGGTACAGGATTTTTACTATCCATCGATGAAAAAATATTCTGACCCTTATGAAGTACCTGCCGGTCAGATTAAGGTTTTTGTGCCGGCGTTGGATAATGGTACGCTGACCCTGTGGCATTTCAACGGTCAGAAAAAGATGGTTGGCAGCTATCGCAACGGCAAACCGCATGGCGAATGGGTCAACTGGTATCCAAACGGCAAAAAATCTGCGGTAATGCCTTATCAAAATGGATTGAGTGAGGGCGTGGGTTCCCGCTATTACCGAAATGGTGTGAAAGAAAGTGAAATTCAGTTTAAGCACGATAAAGCCAATGGCTATTGGAAACAATGGTATTCAGACGGCAGCCCGAAAACCGAAATGATGATGAGCAATGACAAACCGACGGAGATTATCAGTTGGGATGAAAATGGCCGCATCGTGTCTGAATTGAGTATTCGCAACGGTAAACGCAGCGGCATTATTTTGGATTGGTATGATGATGGTGCGAAGAAATCCGAGTTGGTTTATAAAGACGACCAGTTGGTGAAAAAAACTTTTTGGGATACGGACGGATACGTTCTCGAATAATTTTGACAATAAAAAACCGCAGGCTGATTAGCTTGCGGTTTTTTTATTACATACAGCCTTTGTTTTGGCACAGGGTAAATAACGGCGCGCCGCTTTCACGGATTTTTTTGCCGCCGTCCAAGTCGGTAAATTCCAAAATGGCAGCCGCTTCGATTACTTCGCCGCCCAGTTTTCGGATCAGCTCGACACCTGCCAGCATTGTGCCGCCGGTTGCCACCAAATCATCTACCAACAAAACGCGTGCGCCCGGCTTGATGGCGTCGGTATGGATTTCTACCGTTGCTTCGCCATATTCCAAAGCGTAACTTTGAGAAACCGTATCAAACGGCAGTTTGCCTTTTTTGCGGATGGGGATAAAGCCGACGTTCAGCTGATAGGCCAAAGCCGCACCAATGATGAAGCCGCGCGCATCCAAGCCTGCCACGACATCAACCTTTTGCCCCATATAGCGGTAAACCAGTAAATCGACCAGTAGGCGGAAATATTCTGCGCTTTGCAAAACGGGAGTAATGTCATGAAACAAAATCCCTTTTTGCGGCCAGTTTTCAATTTTACGGATTTTGTCCGCCAAAGCCTCTACGCCCATTACTTCTGGATGAATCAACATCTCGACATTCCGAAATCTAAAAGTTTTTAACACGATATTGTAGCGGTCAGATGCGGACTTGCCAAATTAATCGATACAATAGCCAAATTTTGCAACATGCCGTCTGAAATTCCGAGAAACATTGTGTTGTGTTATAATTTACAGATACATACCATCAGCTGAACCACCATGCAAAATCATAAAAAAGGCAATATTTACATCATTTCTGCCGCTTCCGGCACAGGTAAAACGACCTTGGTGTCGCGCCTGTTGAAAAATCATGACGACATCCGAGTTTCCATTTCTCATACCACGCGCCAGCCGCG
>FLRV01001514.1_pt2 | contig 10932 bp, 10 predicted proteins | sample 1550491 | NCBI WGS metagenome assembly FLRV01 (sample SAMEA4031763, study PRJEB14383) | metagenome | biome: human; feature: oral; material: saliva | place: Philippines | collected 2014 | reverse complement strand
GCACCGAGAGAGTGGTCAAGCAGCGCAGCTACTAACATGAGAATACCAAAAATCGCAAACGTAGCCATGAACATATTGCGTGACTGACGATTTGCGTAGTTAAATCCTTTCATAGGATTATACGCACGATAGCGTTTCTGAATATTGGGCTTTTTCATTTCTATTTCTATTAATGATAATTGTTGATTTAAGAAAGGAACTGAGGTGTTAAGCCGTTACCGAGGCTTTTCATCCATAGGCTTAACTCTCAGTTCCTTAGTCATTCACTCTATCGAGCACCTGGTACGTTAGGCTGCAACTCCTTGTTGATGGTGCGCTTGCCACCAACGCAACGCTCCAACTCACGGAACTTGCCATCGCTACCGAGGATTACCATGATGTAGTCGCCTACAGCTGTAGCGGTGAAGGCAGCTGTGATGCTGTCGAACTTACCACTATTGGTAATCTTTGGTAACTTAGTTTTGTCACCACACTCGATGCAGTAAGCTACACCAGCCTTTGCATTCTCGATGTCGGTGATAGTTGTCAGTGTTGTGGTACTGTCTGTGACTTGCCAGAATCCATTGTTACCATCCACCTTATCGGTGATAGTTGCTGCAAAGAGGTTGATGAAGATCTGCTGCCACTCGTAGTTGTTCTTGTCCATCTCATCCTTTGTTGAGAAGCGACGACCAGTGAATGAAGCAGAAGTACCCTCTTTCCATACGCTCCAAGCACGAACCTGCTCCATGTTCTCTTGCATCTTCACAGAGAGCATCTCACCAGGAACAAACTCCAAGAACTGAATGTTACCTGGTTCGTGCAACATCATGAACGGTGTCTGACCGAGATAAGGCAACCAGATGATGCGCATTGTAGTGTCTGGTACCACGCTCAACGCACCCATAGGTCCAGTGAAGTCTGTATCCTTACCATAGGTAGAGCGAACGTTCTTAATCCACCATGCTTGATGGTTCTTGTTCAAGTAAACAACGTGGTTGTCGAGGTCCATATCCTCTGTGATAGAGGCACGAACATCAGCAATGAACTCCTGAACAGCTGGGAGGAAGGTTGCCTGTGTGTAGGTGCGATATGTACTCTCATTGTGTGACTTGATGTCGTACTGGTGTACATAGCGCAACAAAGTGTAGAGAACACCAGTAGCAGCATTGAGGTAACTTCCTGCAACACCCTTATCAGGTTTCACGTAGATACCACGCATACGGCGTTTGTTCTGCTCAACCTGTGCAGCACGGAGGGTATTGAGCAACTGGTACTCAATCATAGACCACTTGATAGGGTCAGAGCCTTCCTTGTTGAGATACCCGATGTACTTACGCTCGATCTCTTTCATCGGACCCCATTCCATCTTAATCATGGCGTCGTCAACGTAACCATAGTGGTTCTCAATCTTCATACCGCCCTTGAAGACCTCACCAGACTGGTAAGCCTGAGAAACCTCATCGAAGAAGGCGTTGAAAACAAGACCACGGTCCTGATAACCGTAAGCTACTGGGAAGAACTGAGTAAGATCGCGCACCTGTAGAACACGTGCGATGAGGGCATCCTGACGAAGAACAACGAACTGATCGCCAAGTCCTGCATTGTCTACTCCATCGTAGTTTGTAGCGTAAGTTCCCTTTGCAAGCGCAGCTGCATCAAGCATCTTATTCTGCTGAAGGTACTGATAGCGGTGCTTGAGTGAATTAGCATAATTGCGAACCTCCTTATAGAAGGCAGCACCATCTACTTGCTCGTCAACCTCTGGCAGAGACGCAGCTGCACGTGGGTTAGCTGCAATCTGATTCCAACGATTCTTCATTGAGAAGAAAGGATGCTCAACACCGAAGAGATAGTCAGGGGTGTTAGCAAAACCATTAACACTCAGAGGTACAGCATTAACAGTCTGTGCAGGAACATCAGGAGCAGGCTTTGAACCCATTGCCTGAATGTCAGCACGCATACCCTTAATACCCTCAAGGATACCCTCAAGTGTAGCATTGCCTTGCTGTGCAGGCTGCTGCCCACTATTATTATCAGCTGCTGCTGAAGGCTCACCACCATTCAGAACAGACTGAATGGTGTTCAGCATCTTCTGAAACTCATCCGCCTGTTGAGCTGTCTTCTGTGCAGCTTGTTCAGAAGCAATGTCATCAGTAAGCGTACTCTGGTACTTTTTCTGATACTCTGCGACGAGTGAGTTAAACTCATCCTTTGTCAGGCTTTTGTCTTCGAACTTTTGCTTGAATCCAAGCATCTCGATGACACTCATTAGTTTTTCTTTTAAACTCATAAATAACTAAAAATTAAAATGATACATTTATATATTGTAAACGGCAGTTTTAAGTTTCTTTGCCTCAGTATATTCACGACCCATCGTAGCAGTTTCAACGATTGCTTCTATCATTGTCTTGCTACCATCTGTCAGACCGAGTTCCACAGCCTGAGGAGTGTAGAAGGTTTCACCACGCAAGACGGGTGTATCATCAGGAAGATCAGCAATCTTACTACGCTGTGAACGCACCTCTGATAAGAACTGTACATTCATTGGGTCGAGGATGTCTTTCACAAATTGCTCATCCTTACCTTGACGAAGATCATCGAAGACTTTATTCTTCAAGTCAGACTTAGTAGCTTTTGCTTCTACCTTCTTAATACCGAGGTTAGCAAAGTAAGGTTCAAAATCATAGAAGCTGCACATCGTACCTATGCAACCGACATAGTCATTCTGTGTCATAGCGTAGATGCGCTGACCGTGACATCCGATGTAATATCCAGCTGAGCAACACATCTGTTCATAAAAGGTGAGGATAGGTTTCTCGCAACCACGTAGTGTTTCGCTCAAGCGGTCGAGGTACCACGCTTCGCCACCTGGTGAATTGATGTGGAGGAAGTGACAAGATATTTGCGGATTAGCTTCTGCCGCAAGGAGGTCTGATTGAAGCTGCTTACTTGAGAAGTAGTAATACGAGTCAGACATTACAGTACCGAACACACGGTGATAAGCAATACTGTTATCAGGAAGCTGCTCATCACTGAACTCATCTGTAAGTGTAATAGGAGTGGTGTTTTCTTGACTCGTTATCTTCTGAATATCCAAGAGAGCAAGATGTGACTCAAGTTGATACCAGCTATGGGTATTAAGGTAAGCAAGCATTTCATCTTTCGTCATGCCAAATGCTGACTTAACATCGGGTCTATCAGGTGTCTTACCATTGAGTGGAAAGGCTGCAAGCATGGCTTGTCGGAAGCCATCAACGGTGATAAACAAGGGCTTTCCTGAGACAAGTAGAGACTGTAATTCTTTCATCAATATTCTTTTTGATGCGAATTTACTATATAATAAGGTGTAAGCAAAAGACCTACAGAAGGGGGTCTGTGAGCATTTTACACTTGATTACGAGGTTTGCGGAGTTCAAATTTGAAGATATCTGAACTCGTGCAGGAATATCCGATGTGCCGATGTTATGAGTTTTCCTATCAGAGGTTTTTATTGTAACGATAGCACTTCTCTCTATTGCGAAGGTCCTGCGAGTTTCTTCGTCGGGCAAGTCTATTACTATGGTTTTATCGCAGTTCCAATAATTACCAGCTTCATTGTCAGTAAGTTGTGGTATATACGTGAAGGTATCGGCAACGAAATCATACACTTTCTTCTTTCCTTCTCTATTTGGATTTACAAGTCTCACTTGTACGGTGTTTAAAAATTCTAACATATCATAAAACATTTGAGTGACAAAAACGATAGTTTGGTATGTATTAAAAAATATTAAATACATGCAACTTTTTGATACTTACGAACCTTCTTGGGTCTAAGTCGGTTGCGGAAGCGGTAGTAATTCTTCAATAATGCATCTGAAGATATAGACTTCAATTGATAGCTACGAATGAAGTCATAGATGATATCGAGGTTTCTCTTCTGTCGACCGAACTCTTCATTCTCCAACAGAACACGGTGGAGTTCGAAGTTGAACATCCTTCGTATCTGAGCTTCTATTTCCTTAGCAGCTGCTGGAGATAGGTAATTGTAATAAGCAGGATCTTTCCAAGGGCTGGCGATAACACCAGCCTTGCGCTGTGGTAAGTGAATACGGAGGTTGCCATTTATAACATCAGGTTGATTGCTGCGCTGTTTTGTCATATTCTCCCATACGCAGAAGTATAGGTCTGTGGTGCTTGGAATCTTAACACCACCAGTAGCGGTATCTTTACAATATTTTGCACTTATATATTCTGCAAGGTACTCCTCAATTTGAATTGTGACAACTCGTTTCGCAGTCCATTTTTTTTTCTCCATATCCTTTTTTAGTTTTTAGCCGTCCTACCGTCCTACATTCCTACAAAATTAGACTTAATTAACGCAAAGTTACACATTATCAATGAGATAACAAAAATTTATCACTCAAAAGTTTTGTTATTTCACTCTCTTTTTCATCCTACAATCCTACAAAAACACATATTTTGTAGGAAGACGAATCCGAAATAGAAAAAAACACGAAAAATCCTATTTCCTACAACGTCCTACAATCCTACAAATAAACAATTAAATCCTATTTCCTATAATAATAATATAACTATTTGATTTATAGGTATATATGTATATTATAGGTTTGAAAAGAAAAACAATTTGTAGGATTGTAGGATTGTAGGACGCTGTTTTTCTGAAAATTTATTTTCAAAAGTCACGTTATCCAGGTTTCTTCTGAAAATTGGGGGTACGGGGGATTTTTCGCCACCTTCAGTAATAAAGAATGTTATAAGGATATGATACGGTATTGATATGATATGTGATATAGATAGAAAAAATGAGCCGTGCCTATTCATCCGAACTGGCACGGCTCTAAAGGAATTTGATACTTTCATTAAAAAGGTTCATCACTTCCGTCTGACGGCTCAAATGGCAAGTCTTGCGGAAGAGTTTTCTTTGGTGGTTCTTCAGTTGTGTTAGTTACCTTAGTTTCGACTGGCTTGCTTTCTTTATTACTGTCGTCAGCATAGTCTCTTCTAAAGTCTATATTGTACGACTCGATAAACTTGTCGTAATCTATAATGATAGCACTTGTAGATGTGCTCTTTTGCTTGCGCAGCTTAATCATACTTCCATCACGAAGGTCTGCGTCGTCGACCGTTTCCTCCCATATGAATCTTCTTGAAGATACTGTTCCGACGTATGAAGAATGACTACGCAGGTTTTGTTCTATCGTAGAAAGCGTGCTATTCTCATTGTTATATCCACTTCTATCGAAGATACTGAAGACTGCACTCAAGCGTAAGAACATAATGTTCGAGCCTGCTTCGAAGGTGAAGGTCTTTGAATCTCCACGTGAATCTTTACCTGTGACCTTCTTAGGTTGCTCGATAAGGAACTCACGCCCTTCAATGACTTGCTTCGTGTCAATCATATTGTTGACAGCAGTGAAGAACATAGCCAGCTTGTCCGTACTGCGAATGAGTGATAACTGGAATTGTACCTTCTCTTGAACAATCTTGAAAAACTCATCGTAGGTGAATGGTAGGCGAAGGTTGGAATATCGCTCTATCAGTTTGACAGTTCCCAAGAAGAGGGATGCTGTCTTCATCAGGCGGTCCATCTCACCAGAGTTAATGATGTCTTGCTTCAGCTCGTTATAAGCCTCTTGCTTTAGGCTTCTAAAATGGTCCATGAACATAGGACGAAGTTCCAGGATCTGAAGGAGCACGTTTGAAAGACCTATCTTGTTTGGGTCTTCAATTGTTTTCAGTTCTTCGAAAAGGCGCACTTCTTCTGGTGTGCGGTTGCGAGGCTTTGGAACTTCGCAGACAATCACACGACTCATAAGTGCGTTATCATCACGCTGTGGTGTCTCTTGACCGCAGATGATGACAGGTGCGAATACCTTGTCATTCTCAATTTCTCTTCCAGAAGTTCCTTTTCTCTTCTGTTTACCATCACCATCATACACGATACCTTTCAGTGCCTGGAACTTGGTATCACTGATATCCTTGTTATTGTACTCATCAAGCACGACGGGTACATCCTTAAACGTTCCCATAATGGTAGACATTGCAGCATCGGTACCAGTATTAAGGTTGAAGATTGGAATATTTGGAGAAATAAACAGCGAGCGGATTGATATTGCTATCTGTGTCTTACCAGACGACATTGGACCCATGAAAAAGGGAGCGGTAAAGAGTCTATCGATACAGTGGATGTTGCTTCTGAAGGCGCACATTATGGCGAAAACCAAAGCCCACTTACCATTATCATTAATCTTATATACCTGGTCCATTAACGAAGCCCACTTCTCGAAGCTGACCTTCTTCTCTGCTGGAACCTCTTTGTATACAAGCTGACTGATGAGCTCGTACTTATCTGATTGCTTACCGCTTCCTGCGTAGATGGTAGAGAAAGCAGGGAGGTAGTAGTTGTTCTTGTTATGGGTAACCACACCCAGTTCGTTAACTGGGTCGAACACCCACTGACCGTCGACGTTGTGAAAGATACCATTAGCAAAGGCAAAGAACTGTTCATCTGTCTTTCGACTCATACCTTCGCTCTGCTGATTACCGTAGGTCTTCACCTCCGAACACATTACGAAGTGGCGACTCATATATGTTTTGATAGCCTTCCATTGCCACTCTTCACCATTGAAGTTCACAGCTTCGTAGTTTATCAATACCTCCTCGATAGAGGACATCTTCAACATCGCTTTAGAAGGTATTTCTATATATATAGGTGTCTCGTAATATCTACGATTGATACGCAGCACACGCTTATTCTGTTCGAAATCATCAGAGAAGATATGGAGCAATGGTGTCATAAAGAAGTCCGCAACTTGTGTCATGCCGTTACCATTCTTATTGCGAAACATGTAGCACACTGGTTCGCTCTTCTTATTGAGGCGTGGGTAATACCCACTCTCTTTCCACATCCTCCTGTACTCTTCGTTCTCTTGTACATATTCTGGTGGCTCGTTTACATCAAACTCTTCATCGTCGAGGTTGTCTGCTTGCATGCTAACCTTCATAGCAGACTTACGCTTGAGAACGAATGGCTTTCTTATCTCGTCAAACTGCCCCTTAGTTAGCTTGAGCAAAGAGCAGTAATGATTTCTGTTTATGGTTATAACAGTATCGTCAGCGTAGGATGTTAGTTCGATACAACGTGAGACAAGAGGAACTCGGTCTCCATTGAAGTTTTCGAAGAACTTACCGTGCAACGCTATGTAATAGTCAAGGAACGAACCTGTACTATCACTGAAGGTCATGTCTATCCTAATACCTGCACGAAACATCTCTGTGAGAGTATGCAAGTAATTGTTTTCGTCGCCATCATCGGTAATATCACAACCTGTCTCTGAGGAAACAAAATAACAGTAGACACGTCGTAATTCTTGAATATCATTCGTTGACGGGCGACCAGACACATACACGATAGGTTCTTCTCCATATCCATCGAGAAAATCCTGCATAACAGAGGTAATAATCGCAGGACGGTCGCTTTCAATATTCTCCTTTAGCGCATCGATACCGAAGATACCAGCCTGTGTATTTGTATTAGCGATAGATTCTTTTAGTTGAGTACGAATGCTTCGCACCTTGTTATCGATGAGTCCGATTTTACTTCGGAAATCTTCTGCAATTGATTTAATGTACTCCAGGCGCAGAACAGAGTCTTGTACACACGCTACGAGAGAACAGATAGAGTTTAAGCAGTCTGTGACAACTGTCTCATCCTTGCAGCCTCGTGGAAGAATCATACGCTTGAACGCTTTTGGGAAAGGTTCTGTGAGCTCCTTTAACTTCTTGCTTGTAAGGCTGCCGTGTGCTTTAGCGAACTCGTCGGGGTCCATACCTTTTTCAAGACGGATGCAGCGCACCTTTGCCCCAGCCTTTAAAAGCAGTTCACAGTTCTTTAACGATGCCTTGACGCCAGCAGGGTCGGCATCGTAAATCATTATGATATCATCTGTGAAACGAAGTAATAACTTCACTTGATCTTCAGTGAATGCGGTACCACTTCCTCCTATAACATTCTCGACACCTACCTTATGCAGAGACATTACGTCAAACTGACCTTCGACAAGATAGGCGAAGCCTGTCTTTCCTATACTCTTGCGTGCCTGGTATAATCCAAAGATGTGCTTACCTTTCGTAAATAGAGGTGTTTCGCCTGTGTTGACATATTTACCAGTACCATCTTTTGGTGTGACGATTCTACCTGAGAATCCTACGATATGACCTTGCATGTCGTAGAAGGGAAACATTAAGCGGTCACGGAACCTGTCGTATAAGCGACCTTCACTATTTCCAAGCACATCTACTTCTTGCAATAATTCTTGTGAATAACCAGCTTTTGATAGCTCTGCAAGAGCAAGGTTACCCATTGGAGCATAACCTACACCGAAGTCGGTCAATGCTTTGTCAGAAAGACTATATCCACGTGATGCAAGGAAACTCTCTGCTTGCCCAAGGTTCTTTTGAAAGAACTTTGCAGCAGCATCTATTGCGATACGTTGCGCTTCCTTTCTCTTGTAGGCAGCTTCTTCCTCAGGTGTGAGTTCCTTGGTAGGAAACTCGATGCCTGCTTGATTAGCACACCAGCGCAGAGCCTCTATGAAGCTTAGGTTTAGGTGATGCTGTACAAATGATATAACATCTCCACTTGCTCCGCACACGAAGCAATGATAAGTCTGTCTTGATGGACTGACGACCATAGATGGTGAGTGGTCATCATGAAAAGGGCATACACCCTTATAGTTCGCACCTGTCTTGTGCAGGCGAGTAAAGGTTTCTATTACATTTACAATGTTTAGAGCTGACTTTACCTTTTCAATGAAATTCTTATCTATCATATTCCTTATTCTTCATTTTCCTCGAACAAATCCAACTGGCGTGATTCAAGTGCCTCTTGTAAGGTTACGCCTAAGTATTCAGCTACCGCTGCATACTCCTTGCTACTGATGTTTTTTCGACCATAGTATAAGTCCCAAAACCGACGTTGATTAATTCCAGTTTCCGTGTAAAAGGTTCTTGTAGGCGTGAAGTCTTCGGGGTGGCGAAACTTTATCTTCAACATCTCCATAAGTATGTTGCGCTTGACTTGCAATCCGACCGTAAGGCGATTGCGTAAAGCAAAGAGGCGAACAGACATAGCACTTCTGTTCAATGCTCTTCCCATCTGTTCAAATGACAGTTTACCAAGATTGTTCTTGACAAAGGTAGCATCTTCTTCTGTCCACCGTTTATTAGCTGTTTTGTTTCTAATCATATCTGTAGGAGTTTAAGACGTGAAAACTATCCCTTTCGAGTTAGTGCTTGGTTATACTGGTGGTCAAACCGCATAATCATTATATTGTCAGTTGGATGAATACGCCCAAGTTGACTCTGAACATATACTCGAAGTGCTTCGTGTAATAGACGAAGTTCTCGCTCTGACAAATCTTGGATAGAGAAGTTGCCCCAGTTATCTTTATCTATAAACATAATTTCCTTAGATATTCCGTTACGCCCTGCCTGATTTTCTTTCGTACCGTTGGCGTTAATTTTAACTTTTGATTATGAGCCTTATAATGAAACCGAAGAGACATCCTAAATCCCATTTTGTGGATAGCTTTTTTTCTAACCTTTCGAATACTTGTCATAGTTGCTAAAATTTAAGGTCATACATTTTGTTTCTTTCCAGCGAGCTACCGAAGATTCCAACGAGTTCACCATCTTTCTCTCTCAATTCAAATTCAGTAGAGAAACCCTCTCCTTTCTCATTCCAAATGATACCTTCATTCTCGAGATGACCCGTCACTTGGCGAACATGTCCATGTTTTAGTTTCATCTCGTTGATAACAATACCTAAATTTAACTCGTCAATTTTTTCTTCAAATTCCTTTGTTTTCATAAGATTGTTTTATTTGTTTTACATTCTTTTTCCGTAGAATACTGCACATATTTCTCAAGTAAGGTGCAGTAGACACCATTTATGCACATGCGGTGAGAATCGCAGTGTATACACTCTTTATGCATCAGGCCACAATTCTTTCTCTGGTATATTAAGGTAATCTGATATTACCTTTCTCTTTAGAGAACCAGGGATGAAGTCTCCCCTTAACCACCTGTATACTGTGCTTTCACTAACACGGCACAATTTCATTAACTTTGAGATCTCTTCATTGCGCTGATTTGGAAGAGAATCGATGTACTCTTTGAATCTCATTTTTATTTTTTTTATGTTCATTTTATTGCGCCCTCGATATATTTTTATTATTTTCGTGGCGCAAGAAATACTTGCGTGACGCAAAGGTCCAACATTTATTTGAAATAACCAAATAAATGAGAGATTATTTCTCTCATTTGTTGAAAAATAATAAAAATGGAAGCAGAAACTATTACTAATCGCATTGTTCACCTGATGAACAAAGAAGGTCACACTGTTAATACATTTGCAAAGAAACTCAATATACCTTGGAGTTCAGCTAATAATATTATCACTGGTCGTAATGCACCTAACTACGAAACCATAGTTAAGATTTTGACAAGTTTTGATAATATTGATGCTAACTGGTTGATTATGGGGCAGGAAAGAGGAGAAGGAACTGACGTAGACAAACTTTACTCTGTTATTTCTATGCAACAGAAAACCATAGAAAATCAGCAGAGGACAATAGATAGATTAACTGCGAAACTCGTCGAAAACGTATCTGAAGATTCTGCTAAAAAAGTGGCAAGTGCCGTATAATTAAGATGCCTCGAAGAGGTGTTTAAGAGTGATTTTACGGTATTTTTCTTCAAACATTTTAATAAAAATATCACTCAAATATTTGAGAGTAAAGGCAATGTAATATTTATGTTGTCGGTGAAAACTCGGTGAAAATTAACTAAGAACTAAAAAATGCCCTATTGAATATCAGTAAGTTACAAAGATAAAATTTACATCTGAAATCTGGTCATCCCGACAGAAAAAGGGAAGAAGCCGTTTGG
>FLRV01001552.1_pt2 | contig 11105 bp, 9 predicted proteins | sample 1550491 | NCBI WGS metagenome assembly FLRV01 (sample SAMEA4031763, study PRJEB14383) | metagenome | biome: human; feature: oral; material: saliva | place: Philippines | collected 2014 | reverse complement strand
AAAAGAACGATTAAGATTGTAGTTTACATAAATTCACTAAAGAAATAAGCAGGTTTTAATAAATCTAAAATTTACAAACAGAATGAATCTTTTTTGCAGTTGAAACTTTTTTTTTCATTACCTTTGCGCCCATAAGGAATTATATCCTTTTTGAGTTTTAAAGATATTAATGTGTAATTTTTAAACAGTAAAAGATTATGGATTTTAAGAAAATAGCATTATCGTTTGTAGTAGCATTTAGCGTATGTTCACTTAGTGCACAGGCACAGAGCCAGTGTTCAAAGAAGTGTGACAAGGCTCCAAATGAGCAGGTAGAGAAGCAGGGCAAGCAGTGCGATAAGGCAGGTAAGTCTTGCGATAAGGCAGGTAAGTCTTGCGATAAGCAGGGTAAGTCTTGCGATAAGACTAAGAAGGACTGCAAGAAGGCACAGGCTGGTAGCTGCTGCAAGAAGCAGGCTCAGCCAAAGAAGAAGTAATAGTTTAGTTTTAAAAATAAGAAAGTCGTGTCGAAAGGCACGACTTTTTTGTTGTTATCAGAACTTTATCGTACTTTTGTAGTAACAAAACTGCATGTAGTAAGATGTGATAAGTTATATCTTTGTTTTAATCTTATTACATTTGCAGATAACAATCATAGCTATGGGTGTAAAGATAGAGCCATCGTGGGCACAGCAACTGAGTGGAGAGTTTGAGAAACCTTACTTTCAGCAGTTGGTTGAGCAGGTGAAACAAGAGTATGCACAGTTCCCTTGTTATCCTCCAGGAAACTTGATATTCAATGCCTTTAATCTTTGTCCTTTTGACAAGGTGAGGGTTGTGATTATTGGGCAAGACCCTTATCATGAGCCTGGACAGGCGATGGGATTAAGCTTCTCCGTGCCTGATGGGGTACAGCTTCCACCTTCATTGCAGAATATCTATAAGGAGATTGCGGCAGATTTAGGTATACCTATCCGTCAGTCAGGCAACTTAACACGTTGGGCAGAGCAGGGAGTTCTCTTGCTGAATGCTACACTTACCGTTCGTGCACATGTTGCCAATAGTCATCAACGGTTAGGGTGGGGAACCTTTACCGATGCAGCTATCAAGGCACTTAGTGATGGACGAGAGAACTTAGTCTTTATGCTTTGGGGCGGTTTTGCGCGTAGTAAGAAGGCACTGATTGACCAGCAGCGACATTGTGTTATAGAGAGTGTTCACCCTTCGCCACTCTCTGCTAATCGAGGCGGATGGTTTGGGCAGCATCAATTCTCTCGTTGTAATACCTACTTAACCTCTTGTGGGCTTCTGCCTATTGAGTGGTAGTTTTAATCAATAGCAATGGAATGGATTTTAGAAGAATCGTGGCGTGAAAAGCTGAAAGGCGAAATGGATGAAGACTACTACAGGGAATTGGTTGATAAGGTACAAGGGGAGTATAAGAATGAGACTTGCTATCCGCCAGAAGATAAGATTTTCAATGCCTTTAATCTTTGTCCTTTTGATAAGGTAAAGGTTGTTATTATGGGGCAGGACCCTTATTTTAATCCTGGTCAGGCTATGGGACTGAGTTTCTCCGTGCCTGAAGGCGTACAGCTTCCGCCTTCATTGAAGACTCTATATAGGGCACTTGGGATTAATCTCAATGGGATTAATCAGCCTTCGGGAGACCTTACACGCTGGGCTGAACAAGGTGTGTTGTTGTTGAATACGGTATTGACTGTGCGTGAGAAGCAAGCTAACAGTCATCGTAAATACAAGTGGCGGCGTTTTACAGATGCTGTTATCAAGGCATTGGATGCTGAGCGTGAGCATATCGTCTTTATGTTATGGGGACGCATAGCGCAACGAAAGGAGCGTTTTATACGTACGGATAATGGCAGGCATATGGTACTAAAGGCAGTGCATCCGGCAGCTCGACGTTATGGAGGATGGGATGGAAATGACCATTTCGGGTGCTGCAACGAATATTTAATGAAGAATGGAGTTGAACGTATTGACTGGGAGATTGTTGGGAATCGGGAGACGTATTTGTAAGTTGAAGTGTTTGTATTTTGATACAGGGACTGATTTACGGATTGTAAGCTTATACGTATATTGGACTGATAGGGCAAATCAACCTGATAAGTCAATGTTCAATACAACTTATTAGCTGGTGTAAGACATTGTGCGAACGATAAGGAATAACGAAATAATTTAGCGATAAGAAAGATGGGTAATACGTATGATCATATATTTATGGTGGGCGATGTTCTTGTTTCACCAGATATAATCAATGTGAAGTTTTGCTGTGATCTCGATAAGTGTCATGGTCAGTGCTGCATTGAGGGAGATGCTGGCGCACCTGTAACCTTGGACGAGACAATGGAGATAGAGAACGTCCTTGATGCTGTTTGGGGTGATTTGTCAGCTTCTGGGCAGGCGGTCATAGATAAACAAGGTGTCGCTTACACCGATGAAGAAGGCGATTTGGTGACGAGTATCGTTGGTGGTAAGGACTGTGTCTTCACTTGTTATGAGAACGGATGTTGTCTTTGTGCCTTGGAGCGTTCCTACCGTAATGGCAAGACAGGCTTCGTAAAACCTATTTCTTGTTCGTTATATCCAGTTCGAGTGAAAGACTTTGGGAATGGCACTTGTGGTATTAATTACCATCACTGGCGCATCTGTGCTGATGCAAGAAAAAAAGGAGAAGAACTGAATCTTCCCCTTTATAAGTTTTTGAAGGAACCCCTTACGCGTAGATTTGGTAAGGAGTGGTATGATGAATTGTGCGAAGTAGCTGAGCAGTTGTTGGGGTGATTAGGCTATTAGGCCAATTAGCCTAATAAGGCTAATAAGCCTAATAGCTCGTCAACTCTTCCTAAACTGCGAAGGACTCATACCCACATGTTCCTTGAAGTATTTACCCATAAAGCTCTGATTGGCGAAGTTTAGTTCATCAGCAATCTGCTTAATACTCATCGTACTGTTTCTAAGCATCACGCGTAACTCACGTGTAACGTAGGAGTCAATCCAATCACTTGGTGTACGTCTGCTGACAGTACGCACGGTTTCAGAGAGATATTTAGATGTGATACACAGTTGTTGTGCGTACCAACTGACACGCCTTTCCGTACGATAGTTCTTCTCCACAGTCTGAATGAAGTCGCGGAAGATAGCTTCAGCACGAGTCTGTCCTGCTTCTCCTACTTGTTGGAAGCGATAGATGATATCACTCATATCGATGATAAGTGCCTTTAGCATTGTCATAACTAACTCACGACGGAAGCGATGACCAGTATCAATAATCTTCTCCTTGATATGCTGAATGTCGTTTTCTAATGCCTTTGCCTGATTGTTATCAAGGTGGAAAACGGGATGGGTACGGGCAAAGAGGAAGAGAGCAGACAGTTCGTGAACTCCGCTTACAATGTTCTGAAAGAAGTCATAAGACATGATGAGGGCAATACCTTTGCAATCACGTGAGAGCATATAGTCGGCAACTACCTGTTCTTCGCTGATGATAATGACGTCTCCAGCACTCACCTCGTGCATCTTTGTATCAACAGTATATTGTGCATGACCGCTGGTACAGAGGGCAAGAAAGAGAGACTTCATACGAGAAGGATTGGTAGGAAGTGGTACTTGCGTAATATCCTCAAAGAGAATAAGGTCGTTGTCTATGTATTTTCCTTCAGGATAGACAGCTTTTGCTTGTGCTACATTAACTTCGAGAAGCCTTATCTTTTTGTTCATTTTCCTATTGTTTTGAATTTGCAAATATACTCATTTATTTCTTCTTTCGAAAAGTTTATGTGGGAAAAAGAACAATATTCATAGTAATAAAAGCGATAATAAGCGATTATAGGTGATAATTAGGAGAAAATAAAAACTCCCTTTCTCGTTTTGTGAGAAAGGGAGTCTCTTTATGTTTTCAGCTTTAGAAGCTGTGTAGAATCTATTTAGAGAAGCTTATGCATCAATGTTAGCATAGGTCGCATTCTTCTCGATGAACTCACGACGAGGCTCAACATCATCACCCATCAGCATAGAGAAAATCTCATCTGCATCAGCAGCATTCTCGATAGTAACCTGCTTCAAGAGTCGTGTCTTTGGGTCCATAGTTGTCTCCCAAAGCTGCTCTGGGTTCATCTCACCAAGACCCTTGTATCGCTGTGTGTGGATAGCTTTATCTTCTTCATCACCATTCGCGTACTTATCGATGAAAGCCTGACGCTGTTGCTCGGTGTAGCAGTATTCGCTTACCTTCTTATAAGTACACTTGTAGAGTGGAGGTGTAGCGATATACAGATGTCCCTGCTCGATAACCTTTGGCATATAACGATAGAAGAGCGTCATAATCAGTGTGTCGATGTGAGAACCATCGACGTCGGCATCGGTCATGATGATAATCTTGTCATAGCGAAGTTTATCAGTATTTGCCTCAAAGTCGCCTTCTCCCTCAACGCCAAAGCGTACACCGATAGACTGAATGATATTCATAACAGACTCAGCCTCGAATACACGATGACGCTGAACCTTCTCTACATTCAGAATCTTACCACGGAGAGGGAGGATAGCCTGTGTATAACGGTCACGTCCCTGCTTAGCTGAACCACCCGCAGAATCACCCTCGACAAGGAAGATTTCGCAGTCTTTTGGGTCCTTGTTAGAACAGTCTGCCAACTTACCAGGCAAACCACCACCGCTCATCACGTTCTTACGCTGTACGCTTTCACGTGCCTTACGGGCTGCAACACGAGCTGTAGCAGCAAGGATAACCTTGTTACAGATCATCTTTGCCTCGTTAGGATGCTCCTCGAGGTAATCGGTCAGTGCCTCACCAACAGCCTGCTGAACGGCACCTGAGACCTCGCTGTTACCTAATTTGGTCTTTGTCTGACCCTCAAACTGTGGTTCTGCAACCTTGATAGAGATAACAGCTGTCAAGCCTTCGCGGAAGTCTTCACCAGCAATCTCAATCTTAGCTTTCTCCAACTGCTTAGAAATCTGTGGATCATTGTCAGCGTATGTCTTCAATGTACGAGTCAATGCAGCACGGAATCCTTGCAAGTGAGTACCACCCTCGATAGTGTTGATATTGTTAACGTATGAATGGATGTTCTCTGTATAATCAGTGTTGTACATCACAGCCACCTCGATAGGAATGTTTTGCTTCTCTGTCTTGAGATAGATAACATCATCGAAGAGATGCTGACGATGGCGGTCAACGTAACGAACGAACTCCTTCAAGCCGTCCTTAGCATGGAAGACCTCTGTACGTGTCTTGCCAGTTTCTGGATCGGGACGAAGGTCAGTGAGCGTAATCTTAATGCCTGCATTCAGATAAGCCAACTCGCGCATACGGCGTGCTACGATAGACCATTGGAAAACTGTTGTAGTAAAGATCTCTGGGTCTGGCCAAAATTGCTGACGTGTACCAGTTTTATCTGTCTCACCAACAACCTTTACAGGATAGAGAGGCTTACCCTTCTCATATTCCTGCTGGTAGATTTTACCATTACGGAACACCTGTGACTTCATGTGTGTAGAGAGTGCATTTACACAACTTACACCTACACCATGCAGACCACCGCTGACTTTATACGAACCCTTATCGAACTTACCACCTGCGTGGAGAACAGTCATAACAACCTCAAGGGCGCTCTTGTGAAGCTTCTCGTGCATGTCAACAGGGATACCACGACCATCATCCTCAACGGTAATGGAGTTGTCCTCGTTGATTGTAACCTCAATGTTCTGACAGTAGCCAGCCATTGCTTCGTCGATAGAGTTATCGACGGTCTCGTTAATCAAGTGGTGGAGTCCCTTCTCACTAATGTCACCAATGTACATAGCAGGACGCTTGCGTACTGCTTCCAATCCTTCTAAGACTTGGATGTTACTGGCGGAGTAATTATTCTCGTTTTCTGGATTTTCTGCCATTTTCTTTCGATTGTTCTTATAGTATGCAAAGATACACTTTTTCCTTTATATTTGAAAATAAAAACCTGCAAAAAACACAAAAGAAAGCATATCAAATTGCTGTTTTGTGCTGATAATTAGCTTTTATTCTTTTTAGTGGTAATATTTAATTTCCTTATAAATGAGGATTGTTCGAAAAAGTCATTATCTGTACCTTTGCAATACAAAAACATTAACAAAAAGCCATCCTTATGTTAAATACCTTATTATTTGCATCCCTTACTATCAGCGGGGTAGCTGGAGTGACTCCAGACTCAGTAGTGAACAAAGATGTATCACTTAATGAAGTAGTCGTTACTGACTTCAAGCAGAACAAAAGAAACCTAACTTCTATTGCAGTTTCAACCATTAACAGTCAGCAATTACTGAACCAACAAATTGTGAACTTGAAGGAATTAACGGCAGTAATGCCTAACTTTTACATGCCCGACTATGGTTCATATGCTAACACACCTATCTTTATTCGTGGTATCGGAGCAAAGACGAAGGGTTCTGCCGTGGGTTTCTATGTAGATGGTGTGCCTCATTTTGAGTCGTCAGCATTTAATATTGACCTTAGTGATATTGCTGCTGTAGATGTGTTTCGAGGTCCGCAAGGAACCTTATACGGCCGTAACACTATAGCAGGTGTTATCAATGTCTACACACATAACCCTCTTGATTATCAGAAGACGCGTATAAAAGTAGGCTATGGAAAGTATAATGATGTTGTAGCACAGGCTTCTAACTATTCTAAGCTGACTGATAAACTTGGTTTGTCGAGTGCTATTTCTTATCATCATAATGATGGTATGTTCACCAATCAGTTCCTGAATGATAAGGCAGATAAGGTGAATGAGGTTGAAGGACGACTCGGACTTTACTGGCGACCAACCATGAATTGGCTTATTCATCTCAATAGTACGCTTACTCATAGTAAGCAGAATGGTTATCCATATGCACCATACGACCTGACGAAAGATGCACTATCACCTATTAGTTATAACCGCAATAGCACTTACAAACGTCTGATTTCAACAACAGGTCTTAATGCTCGATATGAGAATAGTCGTATTAGTTTCAATAGTCAGACATCTTATCAATTCATCAAATCACATCAGGGGATAGACCAAGATTTCACACCAAAGGACCTCTTCTATGCTGATAATAGTTATCATCAGAATATGCTTTCGCAAGAGCTAACCTTGAAATCGAATGATAAAGGTCGTTATCAGTGGATTATTGGTATGTTTGGTATGATACTCCATTCTAATCCATTTATTGAAACAAGCTATTATACAAAGGATTTCTCGACTCCAACTTCTTATAAGAACCCTACAGCAGGCTATGCAATCTATCACCAGAGTTCTTATAATATATGGAGGGGTTTATCGGCAACTATTGGTTTACGCTTTGATTATGAGCATGCGAAGATAGACTACAATCAAGATAAGGTAACGTTAACAACAGGTGCTAATGCACATTTAAAGGACTTTGTTAGTAGTGCAAACTTCCGCCAGTTTACTCCTAAGTTTACGCTTCAATATCTTACAAATAGGGACAATCTCTACTATGCGAGTGTCACTCGTGGTTATAAGCCAGGCGGATTTAATACTATCTTTAAGACCGATGCAGAGCGTGCATACGACCCAGAATACAGCTGGAATTACGAGGTAGGGGCGCGATTGAAGTTCTTGAATGGACGACTGACTGCTGAAGCGGATCTTTTCTACATTGATTGGCGACACATGCAGACTACCTATACTGTTCCTGCTGTGGGTAATCTAATTGCGAATGCAGGACATACGGATAGTAAGGGATTCGAACTTTCATTTGCTTATCATCCAATAAAGAGCTTACAGTTTAGTATGAACTATGGTTACACCCACGCTCGCTACTTGGAATATAAGAAGAGTGCTGCAGAGGATTTCTCGGGTAATAGACTTCCAATGGTGCCTAACCACACGCTCTCAATGGATGGGACTTACACCGTTTTGCAGGCAGGTTGGTTTGATAAGATTGTCGTTAATGCAGGCTTAACAGGGCTCGGTCGTATCTATTGGGCTGATGACAATATCGTTCGCCAGAACTTCTATGCGACGCTTAATGCGAAGGTTAGCCTCACAAAAGGTATATTCACATGGGATTTATGGGGTAAGAATTTGACAGGAACCGACTATATAGCGTACAGTTTCAAGATGTCAACTGGTAATTACGCACAGAAGGGTAAGCCTCTTACCTTTGGTACTTCCCTCAGCGTGACATTCTAACGAGAGGATAGAGGCAAGGATAAAAAGGATGCTACAGCTATTTCTGTTTACTCCTTCTGAAGTTCTTTCCCATGGTACATAACACGCTGCTCTACTTATTTAATTCATTATATGTTCAACAGCCTTTCATCAAAGAAACTAAGTTTTGGTACGTTCTTCTGTCTATATATTGCACAGATGGTACCGTCATCTTTTCTTATGACAGCCTTACAGGTTATCATGAGGGAAGGACAATATAGTCTTGCAACCATTGGATTGCTAAATCTTGTCCGAGTTCCATGGACGATAAAGTTCCTATGGTCGCCTTTTGTTGACCGACACTGCGTAACAGTGCGTGACTACAAACGTACGATTATCGCTACAGAGTTGATATATGCCGTTGCACTCTTAGCCACAGGGCTTATTAATGTACGTTCAGAAATCATGCTTGTGGTCATTCTGGCGTTTATCTCTATGCTTGCTTCGGCTACACAAGACATTGCGACAGACGCGCTTGCCATCCTTTCTTTTAAGAAGCACGACCATAGTATGCTCAATAGTATGCAGTCTATGGGAGCCTTCGGAGGTGCAGTTATTGGAGGAGGAGTCTTGCTCATCTTACTGAAAAGCTATGGTTGGAATGTTGTTGTACCCTGCTTAGCCTTGTTTGTTTGTATGATGATTATTCCTTTAATGTTTAATCCTCATATCAAGATAGAGAATGAGAAACCAAGAGAACGAGCTAAGTGGACCGACATCTTTAGCTTCTTTGGACGTAAGGAGATATGGCCGCAGATAGGTTTCTTACTGCTGTATTACATGGGAATTATCGGTATTCTTTCCATGTTGCGTCCTTACCTCGTTGATAAGGGATACGACATGAAGGAGATAGGATTCCTTACTGGTATCGTTGGAACTGCTGCTTCCTTCGTTATGGCGTGGTTTTCTGGAGTGCTTATACGCCGAATCGGAATTTATAAGGCTCGTATTATCATTGCAGGACTTATTATTTTAGCACCAATCTATTTTCTTGCAATGACTTTTGCAGACTTTAACAAGACTGCATTTGTCATTGGAATCATTTATATCCAAGCTTGTTACGGATTGGCTACTGTGGTTCTTTACACTACAGCCATGCGATGCGTACGTCCCGGTAGAGAAGGAACTGACTTCACCATACAAATTGTTATTAGTCATGTAAGCGGTCTGCTTGTTGCGGTGTTGGCGGGAACGGTGGCACATATCTTCGACTATCGTGGTCTTTATATAGCTGAAACGGTGTTGGCTACTGTTAGCCTTATCTTTGTTCTATTAGCCTTTAGGAAGGAAAAATAACCCGTATATACATAATTGAACATGACAAATTGATTTCTTTTCGAATACATAACAAGGTGTTATTGCTCTCCTTATAAATGAGGATTGTCTATGTTATGGGTTATTCGTATCTTTGTTATATAATTTATTTCGACGAATGAAGCAAGAATTGATTGATAAATACAATGTATCTGTACCTCGTTATACGAGTTATCCACCAGCTAACTTCTTCCGACCTTTTACTGGGGAAGAGTTTCTGAAGGAGATTGATTATAGCAATGAGGTGCATGAGAAGAATCTTTCTTTTTATTTTCACATGCCTTTCTGTCGGCGTCTGTGTCATTATTGTGGCTGCAACTCTTACCCTATGGCAAAGGAAGAGCATGTCGAAGCCTATGTACAAGCATTGCATAAGGAGATAGATCTTGTAGCAAAACATCTGGATAATAGTAGACGTATATCGCAGATTCATTATGGCGGTGGTAGTCCAACGGCTATGCCTGTAAGCGTTCTTAAAGAACTGAATGAGCATCTGCTGTCACTCTTTTCTACGATAGAACAGCCTGAAATAGCCATAGAATGTCATCCTGGTTATCTAACAGCTGAGGACTGGCAAGGACTGTTGGATGCACGATTTAATCGTTTTAGTTTAGGTGTACAGGACTTCAATGAAGAGGTGTTGAGGCTTGTTAATCGTACGCCTTCTGAATTGCCAACAGAGGAAATAGTATCAATTCTTCGTAGTGCGGGTGTTAATATTAATATGGACTTCCTCTTTGGCTTACCACTTCAGACGTCGGATAGCTTTAAGAAGACGATAGAGCGTGCTGTAGCAATGCGCCCCGACCGTGTTACAACATTCAGTTATGGACACTGCCCATGGATATTTAAACGGCAGATGATACTTGAAAAGGCTGGTCTTCCTGATACGGAGGAGAAGGCTTTGATGTTCCAAAAAGCTAAAGATGTGCTGCATGAGGCGGGTTATCTTAGTGTTGGTTTGGATCATTTTGTACTTCCTAATGATGAACTATCTGAGGCTTTGCAATCTCATCGACTACATCGAAACTTCCAAGGTTATTGCACGCGTCGCACAACGGGGCAGGTGTATGCTTTCGGTGTGACGGGTATCAGCCAATTAGAGACTGCTTATGCACAGAATACAAAGTCGATAGACGAATATGTAGCAGAAGTCTCTGCGGGTACGTTGCCTATCCGAAAAGGCTACCAATTAACGCCCAAAGAACGTATAGTACGTGAGGTAATTGAACGTTTGATGTGTAACTATCATCTTGATTGGACACACCTTGCGGAGGATCTTGCTGTGTCGGTAGCTGACGTGAAGGGGGCTATCAATTATGATGTTGAACGCCTGCAAGAGATGGAAAGAGATGGTATTCTTTGTTTAACAGAGAATACTTTAGAGATGACAGGGGAAGGGAATCCCTTTGTTCGTACTGTGGCTGCTGCACTTGATCCGATGATGGTGGCTACGGATAAGATGTTTTCAAAGCCGATATAAAAGCTTTACTCTTCCTTATCGTTGGGTAGAGAAACTGGGGAGAGGAATCTATATAGCATAAATATTATGGAAGAAAGAAAGATAGTTGTCGTTGG
>FLRV01100676.1_pt1 | contig 11838 bp, 9 predicted proteins | sample 1550491 | NCBI WGS metagenome assembly FLRV01 (sample SAMEA4031763, study PRJEB14383) | metagenome | biome: human; feature: oral; material: saliva | place: Philippines | collected 2014 | reverse complement strand
ATAAATTTCATTGTGACTTTTGTTCGTCGAACGAAGCATCCGTTCAGGAGTCAACTCGCTCTTGAGTAGCTCCTTGCTAATGGGTTGGATGATTTCTTCTTCCATATATTCTATCTATCTTTTTCTTTCTCTAAATCTAATCGCTTGATTGAACTCTTTATTCTATCATTTAATAAGGCTAAATTTTAGAGTTCATAAACCATGTCTTCAACATATTTCGCCCATTCCATCGATGTGCGACTCTTATCAAACGTCTGCCAAGGGATTGGCTTTCCTATCGCAACACGGAACGTTTTACCCACATTTTTGTACATCTCATCAACAAGAAACAACATAGCTATGTTCACCTTCTTGACGTATTTATCACTGAAATGTGCAATACGATAGAATCGATCAGAATTACGTCCGCCAAAGAAGATGGGAACTACATCACGCTGATACTCCACACTCTTGGTGATAAATGTCTTCTTCCACTCTAAGTCATGAATCTTCCCATTAATCTTACGACTATTCAGTCCAGCAGGGAACATCAAAATATGATTATCACTTTTAAAGCCAGCCTCAACCATGCGAGGGAAATCACGACTCTGTTTTCCAGTTTTGTTGATGCCAATACTTACTGGTTTTAAGCCTGGAAGATTGAGTAATAAGTCATTAACTAAATAGCGAAATCTGCCATCATAGTGCTTACCGATAATCGATCCCAATGCTACACCATCCTGCCCACCAAGGGGGTGATTTGACACAAAGGTATAAAGCTTACCATCATCCTTATCTGGAAGATTCTCTAAACCTTCTATTTGCAGCGTCATGTCAAGATATCGAACACACTCCGTGAGCCATTCTGTCCCTGACAAACCACGACTATCCCATAGAAACTGATTAACCTCATCTTCATGAAGGATTCTTTTTAGCCAATTGACAGCAAAAGAAGGAACGAATTTAGCCTTCGCCCCCATCTTATCTCTTAGAATCTTGTCTATGTCTATCGTCTTCTCTATTTCTGCACCCATGTACTCAATTCTCTCCTAACAAGATGCAAAAATAACGAAACCATTTGGAATAGCTTGCGTTTTTTGCAAAAAATATATGTTTAAACAGAAAAAAATCATGTCATCAACAGCGTTGATTACTCTCATTTAAAACACAAGGCTCCATTTTACCCCACTATTTTTTGCATCCTCCACTTCACATAACGAACCCTAAAACCAACTTTGACACACCAAAAAGACTGAAAGAAAGGCAACTCAAAAAGAAGGAAATAAAAGCAAAAAGAGAACAACAAAACTCGTACTAAAAAACGTATTTTGTAATAATATTTCACAACATCAATTTCAATATATGCTCTTTTAGCATCTTAAAGACGCCCAATAAGCTTGCAAAAGGTGCCCTTTAAGAGCCTTAGTAACGCCCTTTTAAAGTCCAATTAAGCACCTTTTGGAAACCACTTTTACAACCCTTTGATTCTCTGATATTTACAAAAGCATCCAGAATAGTACTTTTTAGACCTAAATTAGCATTTTAAACCCTCATTATTGTAAATATATTTCAAAAAAACCACACAACTCACTCAACACGCTTAACACACAGCAAAAATCAAGTACACCACGAAGCGCAATTGACAAGAGGACAGAAACGTCGGCCAAAGTGTTAATATTCTAAAAATAGAGGTCGTTAACAAAATATTGTGGAGCATAGTGGGGATATGTGGGGAAAAATGTGTAACTTTGAAGCCAAATACAGCTTTATAAAAAATAAACATGAGATTCTTAGGCAATATCGAAGCAAAAACAGACGCAAAAGGAAGAGCCTTCCTGCCTGCAGTCTTCCGCAAGGTGCTCAACGCATCAGGCGAGGAATCGCTGGTATTGCGCAAAGATATCTTCGAGCCATGCTTAGTTCTCTATCCCGAGTCTGTCTGGAACGAACGAATGGACGCACTCCGCAAGCGTCTAAGCCGCTGGAGCCGTCGCGACCAGATGATTTATCGCCAGTATGTCACAGATGTTGAGATGATTACATTGGACGGGAACGGTCGTTTCCTCATCCCAAAACGATATCTGAAAATGGCAAATATCGACCAGCAGATTAGGTTTACAGGAATGGACGATTGCATTGAAATCTGGGCGAACGGTGAAAACAACGAGCCATTCATGTCGGCTGAAGAATTCAGCAAGGCCATGGAAGAAACCATGGGCATGGAAGGAGCCATCTCGCTTGATACCCCTTCACAAGACAACGATTAGTCAACCACAAAAGAATCAACAGCATGATTAAGACTGCAGAATGTTATCATATCCCTGTACTCCTTAACGAAAGCATTGAAGGATTGAACCTACATGCCAACGGAGTCTACGTGGATGTAACTTTCGGAGGTGGAGGTCATAGCCGAGAGATTCTTTCTCGCTTAACAGAGGGCAGTCATCTTTACAGCTTCGACCAAGATGCTGATGCCGAGCAGAATATTGACAACATGGGCTTAAGCGAGGAACAAGTAGACCGCTTCACCTTTGTTCGCTCCAACTTCAGATACCTAAAGAACTGGATGCGGTATTATGGCGTAGAATACATAGACGGACTACTTGCCGACCTTGGTGTTAGCAGCCATCACTTTGATGATGAGACACGTGGGTTCTCTTTCCGCTTCGAAGCTCCACTCGACATGAGAATGAACAAACGAGCAGGAATAACAGCTGCCGATATTCTCAACGACTACGATGAAGAACGATTGGCAGACATACTCTACCTCTACGGAGAACTGAAGCAGTCGCGCCGCATCGCCTCAGCCATTGTTAAGGCAAGAGGACAGAAAACATATAAAACAACGAACGACTTACTGACAACCATCGAACCTTTCTTTCAGCGGGCACGCGAAAAGAAAGACATGGCAAAAATGTTTCAAGCCCTTCGCATCGAAGTAAACCACGAGATGGATGCCTTGAAGGAAATGCTTATGGCAGCAACTGAACTGCTTCGCCCTGGCGGCAGACTATCGGTTATTACCTACCACTCCTTAGAGGATAGAATGGTAAAGAACATTATGAAGTCAGGAAATATAGAGGGTAAAGTGAAACAAGACTTCTTCGGACGAATAGAAACGCCATTCCGATTAGTCAATAACAAAGTTATCACTGCAAGTAACGACGAACAAGAACGCAACCCACGAAGCCGAAGTGCAAAACTAAGAATAGCAGAAAAGAAAGCAAATGAATGACGAGAACGACAAGAAGAATCCAACGCTGACGGAGCATCCTCTCACAGAAGATCAGACTGCTTTCACTGAAGAGAGCATAAACGTCACAGAGCCACTCGTTAAGGCAGAGACTATAGAAAATCAACAAGAAGCTACTGCGAATAACGAGGTAGCAACACCACTAACGGAGGAGGAAGAAAAAAGAATAGAAGAAGAGGTCGAAGTAGAAAAGATTAAAGCCGCCATTGAGGAGCAAGCACGCGAAGATGAGCAACCACAATCATCAAACTTCACACTAAGAAAGATTCTTGGAGGTGACATCCTCTCTACACGACTCCTACGTAATAACATCTGGTTGATTATCACCGCTGTGATTTTCACTATCGTTTACATATCAAATCGATACAGTGTACAGAAGTACCTCATTGAGATTGATAAGTTGCAAAAAGAGTTAGAGGACGCTAAGTATCGTGCGCTTTCAAGTAGTAGTCAACTCACAGAGAAGACACGTGAGAGCCATATACTCGAGATATTGAAAACAAGAAAGGACAGTGTACTGAAAATGTCTGACCGTCCACCTTATATTATAGATGTACCCGAGAAATAGGATATGAGTAAGTTTGATAATAGCAAAGTAATGCCCCGCTACAGCGTTATAGCGATCATCATGTCGCTTGTAGCTGTAGCTGTTATTGGTAAGACTATCTACACCATGACTGCAGGTAGAACCTACTGGTTAGAGGTTGCTGCTTCTCAAAAGAAAGACAGCGTCACTGTAAAGCCTACCAGAGGTAACATCCTAAGCTGTAATGGGCAACTTATGGCAAGCTCATTACCTGAATTTAAGGTTTACATGGACTTCAACGCACTCAAAGCAGCAGGAAACGACACAGCGTTCGTCGATAGTATCAACTATATCAGCAAGGGATTGAATAACATCTTCCCTGAGAAATCAGCAGCCTACTTCAAGAAGTACCTCATGGAAGGCTACCACAAGGAGAGTAAGCATTGGGCGATATGGAACGAGCGCATAGACTATAATACATTTAAAGAGATACAGAGCCTCCCTATTTTCCACCTTTCTAAATATAAGAGTGGATTCCACTGGGATGAGTTTAATGCACGTCGTCGCCCGTTTGGCTCACTCGCTCAACGTACGATAGGTGATATGTTCGGTGCAAAGGATACTGCTCGCTGTGGATTAGAGCTTTCATACGACTCTATTCTGCGCGGTACAAATGGTATAATCCACCGTCGTAAGGTTCGTAACAAGTTCCTTGATATCACAGATACACCACCTATTGATGGTGCCGACATCATCACTACCATTGACGTCAGCATGCAAGACTTAGCAGAGCGTGCCTTATTAGACGAGTTGAAAGACCCTAACGTAAATGGTAACGTAGGTGTTGCTATCGTGATGGAAGTCGCAACTGGTGACGTGAAGGCTATTGTCAACTTAGATAAATGTAGTGATGGCGAATATAGAGAGGTTAAAAATCATGCCGTAAGTGACTTGCTTGAGCCTGGCTCTGTCTTTAAGACAGCCTCTATTATGACCATCCTTGATGATGGACTCGTTGATACTATGTACACCGTTCAGACTGGACCAGGCGTATGGAATATGTACGGACGAGACATGAAGGACCACAACTGGACACGTGGAGGATATGGAACACTGACGTTGCCATGGACTTTGAAATACAGTTCAAACATCGGTGTCAGTCGTATCATTGACATGCACTACCACAAGAACCCAGAGAAATTCGTTCAAGGTATCTACGACTTAGGTCTTGCAACCGATTTCCATGTCCCTATTGTAGGCTATTCACCAGCACGAATCCGCATGCCACATAAGAATAGTCGTGGTCAGTATGACAACTGGAGTGCCACTGCTTTGCCATGGATGAGTATTGGTTACGAGACACAGATACCACCAATATCGACTCTTGCCTTCTACAATGCGATTGCCAATGGTGGTAAGCTAATGCAGCCACGATTTGTAAAACAGATTGTAAAAAATGGCGAAGTCATCTATAACAATCCGCCAAAGGTATTAAAAGAGCGTATTGCAAAGGAAAGTACCATCAAGAATATTACACGCATTCTGACGGAAGTTGTTTCTGAAGGCTTGGGTAAGAAGGCTGGCTCTGACAAATTCCTCGTTGCAGGTAAGACTGGTACTGCCCAGATGTCAAAGGGAGCCTTGGGCTATAAGACTGGTGGAACAAACTATCTCCTCAGCTTTGCAGGCTTCTTCCCTGCCGACAAACCACGTTACAGTTGTATTGTCTGCATACAGAAGACAGGTCTCCCTGCATCCGGAGGTGGCATGAGTGGTGTTGTATTCCACCACATTGCGGAAGGCATTATGGCACAAAGTCTGAAGCTGAATGTTACTGATGCACACGATGCTTCATCTGTAACAATCCCTACAGCAAAGACAGGCAACCTGCTTGCAACAGACTATGTGCTGAATTCTCTCGGCTTCCAAATAACGAATGGTTGGAACGGTGCTTACCCATTTGGTAATCCTATATGGGGAACAACCACCATAAAAGGAAAGTCATTGACCTTCCAAAAGGAGCAAACACCTAAAGCCAACATAGTCCCTGACGTCCATGGCATGGGTGCTCGCGACGCTGTTTACTTGATGGAGAAACATGGTATTAAAGTAATACTTACCGGTAGAGGTCGTGTTATTAAACAAAGCGTTGCACCAGGCGAGAAGGTTAAGAAGGGCATGAAATGTGAATTAAGAATGGGATAAACATTCACTTCACAAAGACAGAACACTTCGATTACAATCATAAAGAATAAGAAAAGAACAAAGATATGAAGTTAAGCGAATTACTCAAAAACGTTAAGGTTATTGCTAATCAAGGCAATATTGACGTTGAGATTAAAGGAGTGAACATTGATAGTCGTAAGATAGAGAACGGCCATTTGTTCATCGCAATGAAAGGAACACAGGTAGACGGACATAAATTCATTAGCAAAGCTATTGAGTTAGGAGCCGTAGCAATCCTACTTGAAGATATGCCTGAGGAACTGAATGAAAAGGTAACATACGTTCAGGTAGCATCAACTGAGGAAGAAGCAGGAAAGGTTGCCACAATGTTCTATGGAGAACCATCACGCAAACTAAAGTTGGTTGGTGTAACTGGAACGAACGGTAAGACAACCATTGCCACCTTATTATATAGAATGTTCCGTGAGTTCGGTCACAAGGTAGGTTTACTCTCTACCGTATGTAACTATATTAATGATGAGGAAGTTCCTGCAAGTCACACTACTCCAGACCCAATAGAACTTAACTGTCTACTTGCGAAGATGGTTGAGGCAGGCTGCGAATATGCGTTCATGGAGTGTTCCAGCCATGCTATCCATCAGCATCGTATAGGTGGTTTAGAGTTTGTAGGAGGCATCTTTACCAACCTTACACGTGACCACCTCGACTACCATAAGACTTTCGAGAACTATCGCAATGCCAAGAAGATGTTCTTCGACGGATTACCTAAGACCGCTTTTGCCATTACCAATGCCGATGACAAGAACGGAATGATTATGGTTCAGAACACAAAGGCAACCGTCAAGACCTATTCTATCAAACGAATGGCAGACTTCCGTGCAAAGATTCTTGAATGCCACTTTGAAGGAATGTACCTCGAAGTTGACGGCAAAGAGGTTGGCGTACAGTTCATTGGTAAGTTCAATGTGAGCAATCTGCTTGCAGTATATGGTGCTGCCATCATGTTAGGTAAGAAGCCAGAAGAGGTCCTAATCGCAATGAGCACACTCAAGAGTGTTAACGGACGATTAGAACCTATCCAATCACCAGAAGGCTACACTGCTGTTGTTGACTATGCCCATACACCAGACGCATTGGAGAATGTCCTCAGTGCTATTCACGATGTACTTGATGGTAAGGGTGGACATGTCATTACTGTCTGCGGTGCAGGCGGACATCGTGACAAGGGAAAGCGTCCATTAATGGCTCAAGAGGCTGTTAAACAAAGTGACACTGTCATCCTTACAAGTGACAATCCACGCGACGAAGAGCCACAGGCTATTATCGATGATATGCTTGCAGGACTTGACACTACACAGCGCAAGAAGGTTCTCACGATTACTGATCGTAAGGAAGCGATTCGCACTGCAGCCATGATGGCACAGAAAGGTGACGTTATTCTTGTTGCAGGTAAGGGACATGAGAACTACCAAGAGATAAATGGTGTGAAGCATCATTTCGATGACCACGAGGTTATCCGTGAAATCTTCGGTATTAAGTAATTCTAAAATAGAGACCCTATCGTCTATCGTAAGAACAACATAAAAGAGAAATAACATGTTATACTATATCTTCCGTTGGCTTGACCAGTTCGGTATCAGTGGTTCTCACCTTTGGGGCTACATCAGTTTCCGTTCTATCTTGGCAATGATATTAGCACTGATTATCTCTGCATGGTTCGGAGAACGCTTCATTAAATACCTCAAGAAGAAGCAGATTACAGAGGTACAACGAGATGCACAGATTGACCCATTTGGTGTCAAAAAGATTGGTGTACCATCAATGGGTGGTATTATCATCATCGTTGCACTCTTGATTCCTGTCGTCTTGTTAGGTAGATTACGTAATATCTATCTGCTCTTGATGATTGTCACAACCCTTTGGTTGGGTTTCCTCGGTGGTATGGATGACTTCATTAAGATATTCAAGCACGACAAGGAAGGACTGAAGGGTAAATATAAAATTATCGGACAAGTAACCATCGGACTCATCGTTGGCTTGGTTCTTTGGGCATCTCCTGACGTTAAAGCTAACATGAACCTTGAGGTTGCAAATCAAAATGGCAAGGAAATCGTCATCAAACATGAGACAAAAGCAGAAAAGACATTGAAGACGACCATACCATTTGTAAAATCACATAATCTTGATTATTCAGAAATTGTAGGTTTCTTAGGTAAGTACAAAACTGCTGGTGGCTGGATTCTCTTCGTGCTTATGACCATCTTCGTTGTCACTGCCGTCTCTAACGGTGCAAACCTTAATGACGGAATGGATGGTATGTGCGCAGGAAACTCCGCCATCATAGGTGTCGTATTGGGTATATTAGCCTACGTAAGTAGCCATATACAATACGCAGCCTACCTCAACATTATGTACATTCCAGGCTCGGAAGAGTTAGTAGTGTTCTTCATGGCATTCATTGGGGCATTGATAGGCTTCCTTTGGTACAATGCTTATCCTGCACAAGTGTTCATGGGTGACACGGGAAGTCTTACCATCGGAGGTATCATAGCAGTAGGTGCAATCATCATTCACAAGGAGTTGATGCTCCCTATTCTCTGTGGCGTATTCTTTGTTGAGAGCTTAAGTGTTATCGTACAGGTTTGGTACTACAAGTTAGGAAAGCGTAAAGGTGTTAAACAGCGTATCTTTAAGCGCACACCAATACATGACAACTTCCGTACACAAGATAGCCAACTCGATCCAGAGTGTAAGTATCTCTTGAAAAAACCACATAGTGCAGTGCATGAGAGTAAGATTACACTACGCTTCATCATCGTGACTATCATCCTCGCTGCAATGACTATCATCACACTGAAGATAAGATAAGCACGAGGCGTGCGAGGCGTGCGCACGATATGTGCGGAGCGTTCGCACAATTGGTGTTCATACGAAACACCACACAGCTGACCACTACCCAAGAGGCGAGTAACCATTTACTCGAAGAGAGGTAAGCAGCCAGCAAACAAAAACATTACATAAGCAAGAGTAAGGAAAGGAAAGATATATGAAAAGAATAGTAATACTTGGTGCCGGTGAAAGTGGTGCCGGCGCAGCCGTATTGGCAAAGAAAGAAGGCTTCGATGTCTTTGTTTCTGACATGTCAGCCATTAAGGACAAGTATAAGAAGATGCTTGATGACCGTGGTATAGAATGGGAAGAGGGACAACACACAGAAGAGAAGATTCTCAATGCTGATGAAATCATCAAGAGTCCTGGTATTCCTAAAGAAGCTCCTATTGTTCAGAAACTTATCGCACAGGGTACACATATCATTAGTGAAATAGAATTTGCTGGTCGATACACTAACTCTAAGATGATATGTATTACTGGAAGTAATGGAAAGACCACAACAACGAGCCTCATCTATCATATCTTCAAAGATGCTGGTTACGACGCTGGTTTGGCTGGTAACATTGGTAACAGTCTTGCACTGCAAGTAGCAGAAGACCCACATGAGTATTATATCATTGAGTTGAGCAGCTTCCAGTTGGACAATATGTATGACTTCCGTGCCAATATTGCCATCCTTCTCAATATCACCCCTGACCACTTGGACCGCTATGACTACAAGTTTGAGAACTACGCAGACGCTAAAATGCGTATCATTCAGAATCAAACCAAGGAGGATAGCTTCATTTACTGGAACGATGACCCTGTCATCAAGAAGGAACTCGAGAAGTTTGATGTACATGCCGTATGCTATCCATTCTCTGAATTAAAGGAGAAGGGCAGTATCGGTTACATTGAAGAAGGACAGTATACGATTGAACAGCCTGAGCCATTCAACATGGAACAGGAAGACCTTTCGCTCACAGGACGTCACAACATCTACAACTCTTTAGCAGCAGGTATTGCCTCAGACATTAGCGGAATTAAGAAAGAAAACATCCGCAAGAGCCTAAGCGACTTCCCTGGCGTTGAACATAGATTGGAAAAGGTATGTAAGGTTGCTGGCGTACAATACATCAACGACTCAAAAGCTACCAATGTTGATGCTTGCTGGTATGCACTCGAAAGTATGCGCACACCAACCATCTTGATTATTGGTGGAAAGGATAAGGGAAATGACTATAACAGCATTAAGGACTTAGTTAAGCAGAAGTGTGCTGGCATTGTATACCTTGGCGCTGACAATAAGAAACTACATGACAACTTCGACGACCTCGGCCTTCCTATCCGCGACACCCATTCCATGAAGGATTGTGTTGCTGCTTGTGCAGAGTTAGCAAAGCCTGGTGACACAGTTCTCCTAAGTCCATGCTGTGCAAGCTTCGATCTTTTTAAGAATATGGAAGACCGTGGCGAGCAGTTCAAGAGCTATGTAAGAGCATTGTAGGAAAAGACTTATCTGGCTAATTGGGCTAATAAGACTAAATTGGGCCAACAAGACTAATTGGGCTAATAAATCCCATAAGGAACAAAAAATAATGAAGAATAAATCTCTCAGTAACATATTCAAAGGAGACAAGGTTATTTGGATGGTCTTCTTCTTCCTATGTATCATCAGTATCATTGAGGTATATTCAGCCTCAAGTTCACTGTCGTACACAGGAGGTAACTACTGGAGTCCTATCATCTACCATTGCAGCATCCTTGTTGTTGGCATTGCTTTGATGGTGGTTGTATTAAATATTAAATGTCGTTACTTCAAACTTATCACACCGATTGTACTGGGCATGTCCATACTAATGCTTATATGGGTGCTCGTAGCAGGACAAAGTACGAATGGAGCAAGCCGATGGATTAGTTTTGCAGGTATACAATTCCAACCTTCCGAATTAGGCAAGGGTGCATTGGTATTAGCCATTGCACAGATACTTAGTGCAATGCAAACCGAACATGGAGCAGATCGAAAAGCCTTTAAATATATCATGTGGCTATCTGGTGGTATTATTCTCCTGATTCTTGGTGAGAATCTTTCCACAGCTATGCTCATTGGTTTGACCGTAGTATTGATGATGTTTGTGGGAAGAGTTCCTTTCAACCAGTTAGGTCGTTTGATCGGTTTCATCGTCTTACTTGGAGTTTTCGTCCTATCTATGGTGATGCTTGTGGGTGATGACAAGAAAGCTGAGGACGAATTATCTGCCAAACAAAACCTTACAGAACAGACGGTAGCTGCACAGCAAGAGGAATCACCTGGATTCATTAGTAAAATTCTCCACCGCGCTGACACATGGAAGGCACGTGTCAAGAAATTCTTTAGTAACGAATATGTTGCACCAAAAGACTACGACTTAGATAAAGATGCGCAGGTGGCACATGCTAACATAGCCATCGCTTCATCAGATGTCGTTGGTAAAGGACCAGGAAACTCTAATGAAAGAGACTTTCTTTCGCAAGCCTTCTCCGACTTTATCTATGCCATTATCATTGAGGAGATGGGTATCGGTGGAGCTATTTTCGTAGCTTTCCTTTACATTATCCTTCTTTTCAGAACGGGTATTATAGCCAATAGATGCGAAAACTCTTTCCCTGCTTTTCTCGCCATGGGTATCGCATTCCTCTTGGTTACACAGGCGTTATTCAATATGTTAGTAGCTGTAGGATTGGCGCCAGTAACAGGACAGCCACTTCCTCTTATCAGTAAGGGTGGTACTTCAACTATCATTAATTGCGTCTACATAGGCGTAATACTCAGTGTAAGCCGTTCGGCAAAGAAAAAGAAAGAAGAAAAGAAACCTTCTGAGAAAGTTTCACATGCAATAGTCTAATCTGTAGAGAAGACTAAAAAGAATGTGAAAGTTGAAAGAAGATAAAAAAAATGATTACCTTTGTAGGTTATAAAGAAGATGCAAATGGACGAAGAATTAAGAATTATCATCAGCGGTGGCGGCACGGGAGGACATAT
>FLRV01052264.1_pt1 | contig 11886 bp, 10 predicted proteins | sample 1550491 | NCBI WGS metagenome assembly FLRV01 (sample SAMEA4031763, study PRJEB14383) | metagenome | biome: human; feature: oral; material: saliva | place: Philippines | collected 2014 | reverse complement strand
ATTCTGACGGAAGAGCAAATGGTGCAAAACCGTTGCATTCCGATTTTCAAACGCGGACGCAAGGTTTATTTCGCCGTATCCGATCCGACCCAAATCCAAAACTTTCAAAAAATCGCTTTTGCTTCAGGTTTAAGTGTCGACTTGGTAGTGGTTCCCGACGACCAGCTCAGCTCATTGCTGGAATGGCTGGGTCAACGTTCGACCACCATTCTGAAAGAAATCAACGACGAACATGAAGCAACGCAGCAATCGCAATCGCTTTATATCGACAATGAAGAAGCTGAAGACGGCCCTATCCCCCGTTTCATCCACAAAACCTTATCCGATGCCCTGAACGCGGGCGCATCGGATATCCACTTTGAATTCTACGAACAAATGGCGCGCGTTCGTTTCCGTGTGGACGGGCAGTTGCGTGAAGTCGTACAGCCGCCTGTCGCCGTACGCGGCCAGTTGGCATCACGCATCAAAGTGATGGCGCGTTTGGATATTTCCGAAAAACGTATTCCGCAAGACGGCAGAATTCAAATTGCCTTCCATAAACACGGCCGTCCGATTGACTTCCGTGTCAGCACTTTGCCGACATTGTTTGGCGAAAAAGTGGTGATGCGTATCCTAAATTCCGATGGTACATCGCTCAATATCGACCAGCTCGGTTTAGAGCCTTTCCAAAAAGAAATGCTGTTGGAAGCCATCAACCGCCCTTACGGCATGGTATTGGTTACCGGTCCGACAGGTTCGGGCAAAACCGTTTCGCTCTATACCTGCCTGAGTATTTTAAACACGGAAGATGTGAACATTTCGACGGCAGAAGATCCGGCCGAGATTAACCTGCCGGGCGTCAACCAAGTCAACGTCAATGAGAAACAAGGCCTGACGTTTGCCGCCGCACTCCGATCCTTCTTACGTCAAGATCCTGATATTATTATGGTCGGTGAGATTCGTGACTTGGAAACCGCCGATATCGCCATTAAAGCCGCCCAAACCGGCCACATGGTTTTCTCTACCCTGCATACCAATAATGCACCGGCCACGCTGTCCCGCCTTTTGAACATGGGCGTAGCGCCTTTCAATATCGCCAGCTCGGTCAGCCTGATTATGGCGCAAAGGCTGTTGCGCAGACTGTGTCCGAACTGCAAACGCGAAGTTGAACGCCCGCCGGTTCCGGCATTGAAAAAAGCCGGCTTTACCGATGCGGACTTGGCTCAAGATTGGAAGCTCTACCGCCCGGTTGGCTGCGACAGCTGCCGCGGCAAAGGCTTTAAAGGCCGCGTCGGTATTTATGAAGTCATGCCGGTCAGCGATGAAATGCAAAAAGTCATTATGAACAACGGTACAGAAGTTGATATCATGAACATGGCCTATCAGGAAGGTATGGTAGACTTGCGTCGTGCCGGCCTCATGAAAGTCATGCAAGGTCTGACCTCGTTGGAAGAAGTGACTGCTCATACCAATGACTAAACTGCCATATTTTCAAAATTAAAATAAAGCGGCACGGGGAAACAGTCCGCTTTATTTCTTACTAACAAGGGATAACTCATGGCTCAAGCAGAGCAAAAAAGAAGTCTGTTCGGCTCAAGAAGCAAAGGCAAGCGTTTTACATTTGAAGGAAAAAATACCGAGACCGAACGTCTTGTCCGTGGTGAAGTAGTTGCCAAAGACGAAGAAGAAGCACGCAAAAAACTCCAACGCAGAGGCATTCGCCCTTTGCGTATCAGCAAAGTCAAAACCGCACGCAAACGCCGTATTACCCAAGAAGACATTACAGTGTTCACCCGCCAACTGGCAACGATGATGAAGGCAGGCTTACCGCTGATGCAGGCTTTTGAAATCGTTGCGCGCGGCCACTCCAATCCGAGCATGACCGAAATGCTGATGCAGGTTCGCTCCGATGTAGAACAAGGTAGCGCATTGGGGAAATCGTTCTCCAAATATCCAAAATATTTCGACCGTTTCTATTGCAATCTGGTCAGCGCAGGCGAGTCTGGCGGCGTATTGGAAAGCCTGTTGGACAAACTGGCTGTCTATAAAGAAAAAACCCAAGCCATTAAGAAAAAAGTCAAAACCGCACTGACCTACCCGATTGCCATTATCGTGGTGGCGATTGCGCTTATCTTCATCATGATGATGTTTGTACTGCCTGCCTTTAAAGAAGTTTATGCCAATATGGGTGCAGAGCTGCCAAGGCTTACCCAACTTGTCATGAGCTTGTCCGATTTATTCGTCGACTATGGCTGGATTATGATCATCCTTTTGATTGTTTCCGCCTTCGGCCTGTACAAACTCCATGAAAAATCGCCTACCTTCCAAAAACGAATCGATGCTTTGATTTTGAGACTCCCTGTTTTTGGGACCATCGTCCGTAAAGCGACCATCGCCCGTTGGGCGCGTACGACTTCTACCCTCTTCGCAGCCGGTGTTCCTTTGGTGGAAGTATTAGATTCAGTTGCAGGCGCATCCGGCAATATTCTCTATGAAGAAGCCACTCAAGACATCCGCGCCAAGGTAACCCAAGGCCTGTCGCTGACATCCAGTATGCAAAGTACAGATATGTTCCCCAATATGGTGATCCAAATGGCGGCCATCGGCGAAGAGTCAGGCTCTTTGGACGATATGCTGAACAAAGCAGCCGAATTCTACGAAGATGAAGTAGACAACTCCGTCTCCCGATTGTCTGCCTTGATGGAGCCTATCATCATGGTGGTATTGGGTTCGCTCATCGGTATCTTGCTGATTGCCATGTATCTGCCGTTGTTTAACTTAGGTAATGTCGTAGGTTGATATGCTTGATAGTATTTACTCTGCCATCGACGCCTTCTCCGCTCTTGCGCCATTCGCCATTCCTTTAGCCGTTATTTTGGGATTGCTGATTGGCAGCTTTCTAAACGTTGTCATTTATCGTACGCCGATAATGATGGAACGCGAATGGACACAATTTTCCAAAGAGCATTTGGGCATCGATCTGACAGACGAAGAAAAACAGCCATTTAATCTGCGCAAACCGGATTCACGCTGCCCAAAATGTAAAAGCCCAGTCAAACCTTGGCAAAACATCCCCATCCTCAGCTATGTTTTACTGAGAGGGAAATGCCACTCCTGCAAAACCGCGATCGGCATACGCTATCCGCTGATTGAGCTGCTGACAGGTGTCTTATTCGGTATTGTCGCGTGGCAATACGGCTGGTCATGGGCGACTATTGGCGGATTAATTTTGACTGCCATATTGATTGCGCTGACCTTTATCGATGCCGATACACAATATTTGCCCGACAGCCTGACTCAGCCCCTAATTTGGATCGGCCTGCTGTTTAATCTGAATGACACATTCGTGCCCCTGCATTCAGCCGTTTGGGGCGCAATCGCAGGCTATATGAGCCTTTATACTTTATGCGCCGCCTATAAACTTCTGACCGGTAAAATCGGCATGGGCAATGGCGACTTCAAACTTTTGGCCGCGCTCGGGGCATGGCTGGGCGTAGGTATCTTGCCTGTTCTGATCTTCATGGCTGCCTTAGTCGGTCTGGTAGGCGCACTCATCGCCCGCGTCGGTAAAGGTCAATATTTTGCTTTTGGTCCCAGCCTTGCTGTGGCAGGATGGATTATTTTGGTTGCCAATGCACCTATTACCCAACTGGTACAATGGTGGCTCGTACAATCAGGATTCCGATAATGACATTATGGATAGGCTTGACCGGCGGTATCGGTAGCGGTAAATCATCTATTGCCCAAATGTTTGCCGAACTTGGCGCACCCATTATCGATGCCGATGCCATCAGCCGTTCACTGACCGCTGAAAACGGTGAAGCCCTTCCTGCCATCCGCCAGCTTTTCGGCGATGAGGTTTTTGACAGTGAAGGCCGTCTGAATCGTATGGCTTTACGGGAAGAAGTTTTCAGACGGCCTCAATCCAAAAAACAACTGGAAAACCTGCTTCTGCCATTAATCTTAAACAAAATCCAACAGCAGAAACAACAACTTGCCTCCTCCACCTACGGGATTGTCGATGTACCGCTTTTAATTGAGAATCCGGCATTTAAAGCGGAAGCCGACCGCATTTTGGTCGTAGATGTTCCAGAGTCCGTCCAAATCGAACGCGTACATAAACGCAATGGTTTTTCAGAAGAACAAACTCGCCAAATCATGGCCACCCAAGCTTCTCGATCTGACAGACTGCTGCATGCCGACGATGTATTGGACAATACCCATAGCATGGAAGAAGCAAAAATCAAGGTTGCCCGCTTGCATCAATACTATCAATCCATCGCACAATCACTGAAAGAAACTGCATGACCGCTCCTGTTGTAAAATGTCCAACCTGCCACAAAGAAGTCGTTTGGAACACCGACAGCCCCTACCGCCCTTTCTGCAGCAAACGGTGCAAACTCATTGATTTAGGCGAATGGGCACAAGAAAAATACACCGTTTCTTCGGAAGACGATCCCTTTTCAGACCTGTTGGACGGCAAATAAACGGCACCGCCTCCTTCAGCCTATCCAAAACAGGCTCAAAACAGTAAAATACCCTCTTTATTCCAACCTATTCCATCCACCATGCTCACCTTCCAACAAATTATTTTCAAATTACAAAACTACTGGGCAGACAAAGGCTGCACCGTTATCCAACCTTTCGATATGGAAGTCGGTGCCGGTACTTCGCATCCAGCCACCTGCCTGCGCGCATTAGGCCCAGAGCCTTGGTTTGCCGCTTACGTTCAACCCAGCCGCCGCCCCAAAGACGGCCGCTATGGCGACAACCCCAACCGCCTGCAACACTACTATCAATTCCAAGTTGCGCTCAAACCTGCACCAGCCAATATTCAAGACCTCTACCTCGATTCCCTGCGCGAATTGGGTATCGACCCTAAAGTCCACGACATCCGCTTTGTCGAAGATGACTGGGAAAATCCTACTCTCGGCGCTTGGGGCTTGGGTTGGGAAGTTTGGCTCAACGGCATGGAAGTAACCCAATTCACCTACTTCCAACAAATCGGCGGTATCGACTGCTCCCCTGTACTTGGTGAAATCACCTACGGTATCGAGCGTCTCGCCATGTATCTGCAAGGTGTGGAAAACGTGTACGACCTCGTTTGGGCAAAAACCCTTGATGGCAACATCGTCACTTACGGCGACGTTTATCATCAAAACGAAGTCGAACAATCCACCTACAACTTCGAATACAGCGATGCCGACTGGCTCTTGCGCCAATTCAACGACTATGAAGAACAAGCCAAACGCCTGCTTGCAGTTGAAGACACCAGTCTTGCCTTTCCTGCTTACGAGCTTGTACTCAAAGCCGGCCACACGTTCAACCTCTTGGATGCACGTGGCGCCATTTCCGTTACCGAACGCGCAACCTACATCGGCCGTATTCGCGCACTGAGCCGTATCGTTGCACAAAAATTCGTTGAAAGCCGCGAAAAACTGGGCTTCCCGTTACTTAAAAACCAATAAGCCCGCACATACTTACCACGCCGCCCTTTGATACATTCAAGTGGCGGCGTTTCTATTTTCAGACGGCCTTAACGCCGATGCCATCACAAACACTTCCAGCCTGCTTTCAGGTAAAATAAGCCCTTTATTACATAAACCGTCTAAAAACATGAGTTCATCCTTTTCTGCAAAAATGCCCTTTTTCTTACTTTCCCTCGTTGCCATCATTCTTGACCAACTGAGCAAATGGAAAATCTTGAAACATTTTACCGAAGGCGAACGCCTCAATATCATTCCAAACTTTTTTGACCTGACACTTGCCTATAATCCAGGAGCGGCATTCAGCTTTTTGGCCGACCAAGGCGGCTGGCAGAAATTCTTCTTTTTAGGTCTGGCCGTCGTTATCAGCCTGTATTTGGCCCGTGCCATTTTGCGTGATGAGTTTGGCCGCTGGGGTAAACTGGGGGCAGCCATGATTATCGGCGGCGCGATTGGCAATGTGGTTGACCGCCTGATTCACGGCCACGTTGTCGATTTTCTGCTTTTCTATTGGCAAAACTGGTTCTACCCTGCATTTAACATTGCCGACAGCTTTATCTGCGTTGGCGCAGTTTGCTTGGTAATAGACGGTTTGCTGCACAAAAAAACACCTTCAAACGACACAAAGGCCGTCTGAAAACGGAACACACATGACTCAAAAAACCATTATCCTTGCCAATCCCCGCGGCTTCTGTGCCGGTGTTGACCGTGCCATCAGCATTGTTGAACGTGCACTCGAAGAATTCGGCGCGCCTATTTACGTCCGCCATGAGGTCGTTCACAACAAATTCGTCGTGGACAATCTGCGGGCAAAAGGTGCAGTATTTGTCGATGACTTGGCAGATGTTCCAAAAGGTGCCACACTGATTTACTCGGCTCACGGCGTATCCAAAGCCGTACAGGAAGAAGCGGCACAACGTGGTTTCCGCGTTTTTGATGCCACCTGCCCTCTGGTAACCAAAGTCCATAAAGAAGTAGCCCGCCTCGATAAGCAAGATTACGAAATCATTATGATCGGCCACAAAGGCCACGTCGAAGTAGAAGGCACGATGGGACAACTGCCTCCGGGTAAAATGTTTTTGGTTGAGACAGTGGAAGATGTAGCCGGACTGAACGTCAAAAATCCTGACAAACTTGCCTACGTCAGCCAAACCACTTTATCGGTAGACGAAACCAAAGACATCATTGCAGCTTTAAATCAACGCTTCCCCAATATCCGCAATCCGCATAAAGAAGACATCTGCTACGCCACAACCAACCGCCAAACTGCCGTTAAAGAATTGGCGGAAGAATGCGATCTCGTGATTGTTGTCGGCTCACCCAATTCTTCCAACAGCAACCGCTTGCGTGAAGTAGCCGCATTGCGCGGAGTTGATGCCTATATGGTCGATAATGCTTCCTATCTGAAAAAAGAATGGTTTGAAAACAAAACCAAGGTTGGTGTCACTGCCGGTGCATCTGCGCCCGAAGTCTTGGTTCGAGAAGTATTACAAACCATTCAAGACTGGGGACATGAAACCATCCGCGAAGGGGAAGGCACAGAAGAAAGCATTGTATTTGTCTTGCCTAAAGAATTGCGTCGTGAGGGTGAAAACAAGCAAATCCTAAATAAAGGGTAAGTTTGTTATTTGCTTTATTTGAACTTAAGGCCGTCTGAAAATTTTCAGACGGCCTTAAGTTTATTTTACTAATAAAAAAAGACCCGCCTTTAAGGCAGGTCTTTTCATGCATGATCCTGATTATTTATCAGAAGTATGTTGCTGACGGCGCAAGATAGCCGGAATTTCAAAGTCATCCAGTACAGACTGGTTGCTGAAATCAGCCGCAGTCAGATTCATAGAACGGATATTGCGGTTGGTACGAACCAGGCTTTCAGCACTGCTTTGGCTTTGAGCTTGAGGCGCTTCTTCCGCACCGCGTACCAATTGTTGGGTACGGGCAGCAGCGCGCAGTTGGTTGTCAGTACCGTTTTCTTTCAAGCCGGTAGCAATGATGGTAATACGGATAGCGTCTTCGCTCATGCTCTCGTCTTCAGCAGCACCAAATTTGCATTCCACTTCAGGGTGTGCATTTTGGTTGACAATACGCATAATCTCGTTGAACTCAGACATTTTCAGGCAACCGGGAGCAGTGGTAATGTTTACCAATACACCGCGTGCGCCATCCAAAGTAACGTTATCCAAGAGTGGGCTGGAGATAGCTTGATCGGTAGCCAAACGGGCACGGTCAATACCTTGTGCAAAACCTGAACCCATCATGGCGATACCGCGATTGCTCATTACGGTTTTCACGTCGGCGAAGTCCAAGTTGATCATGTCGCTAGGGCAAGTCACCACTTCGGAAATACCGGCAACCGCATCACGCAGTACATTGTCGGCCGCGCGGAAAGCTTCGCGCATGGTCACGTCTTCGCCCAAGGCAGTCATCAATTTGTCGTTCGGAATAATAATCAGGGAATCGACGCGCTCTTTGAGCTGTTCCAAACCTGCTTGAGCGATATGTACGCGCTTGCCTTCATAAGCAAACGGACGGGTCACAACCGCAACGGTCAGGATACCCATTTCTTTAGCGATTTCAGCCACAACAGGAGCAGAGCCGGTACCTGTACCGCCACCCATACCGGTAGTGATGAACAGCATGTTTGCACCGCGGATGGCATCTTCGATGGCTTCGCGATCTTCTTGAGCAGCGGCGCGGCCGATTTCAGGATTTGCACCGGCACCCAACCCGCGAGTCAGGTTTGTACCCAATTGAATGCGTTTAGCCGCCTTGTTTTTTGCCAATGATTGCGCATCGGTATTGGCACTGATGAACTCAACACCATGGATAGTGTTGGCAACCATGTTGTTGATGGCATTGCAGCCGCCGCCACCCAAACCGATAACTTTAATAACAGCAGGGCTCGTTGCTGATTCTGCTACGTCGTAAACAAATTCCATTCAATAATCCTCCGCGCCCCGCTTTATAAGGACGGTTCAAAAATAACTCATTATCCGTATTATATAAGAAGTATTCAGATACTGGCAAAAATCTTCTTACCATTCGGCTGTCGGCGTTATATTTTTACTACATTTTTTAACAGAAAATATACAAGTTTTAAATTATCCGCTTGGCAATTATTTAAAACCGTTTAATTTCACTTGAATATTCAGGACAAACGGTTGCTACACCGCCTGCCCTGGAAACTTTTATCAGAAATTGTCTCTGAAGAATTTTTGGATTTTTTCCCACAGACCCATTTTTTTACCTGAATCATTCAGTGCAATCGCACCGGTTCGACTGGTTTGCTCACCCTCTTCGGCAGCATAGGCCGTCTGAAGCAGGCCAATCGCTGTTGAATAGCGTGGATTGCGGATACGCTCGGATACGCCGCCCATTTCCTGTGGAACACCGATACGCGCCGGCAAATTGAAGACTTCTTCCGCCAACTCAACAATACCGGTCAACATAGAAGCACCACCTGTCAAAACGATACCGGAGGTCAGCACTTCTTCTGGGAAGCCGGAGCGGCGCAATTCGTTCAGCGTCAATTCCAAAATTTCTTCTACGCGCGGGCCGATGATTTCAGCCAATACACGGCGTGAAATTTGACGTGATTGACGGTCGCCAACGCTAGGGACTTCAATCATTTCATCCAAGCCGTCCATAGTCGGAATCGCAGCGCCGTAATGGATTTTGATGTACTCGGCTGCACTATGCGGCGTACGCAAGGCTTGTGCCAAGTCTTTGGTAATCAAATCGCCGGCAACGGGAATAACCGCGGTATGGCGGATTGCACCATTGGTATAAACCGCGATGTCGGTTGTGCCGCCACCGATATCGATGACGCACACGCCCAAATCTTTTTCGTCTTCAGTCAAAACGGCGTGACCGCTTGCCAAAGGCTGAAGCATGATTTGATCCATTTGCAGGCCGCAGCGTTGGATACATTTTTGGATATTTTGCAACGCAGTGTTCGCACCGGTAATGATGTGTACACGGGTATCCAAACGCACGCCGCTCATGCCGATAGGCTCTTTCACACCTGGCTGGTTGTCGATGATGTACTCTTGAACCACGGTATGCAAAATGTTGTGATCAGGCGGAATATTGATGGCTTTGGCCGTTTCGATGGCACGATCGATGTCGGCTTGCGATACTTCGCCATCTTTAATTTTGACCACGCCTTGTGAATTCAGGCTGCGGATATGGTTACCGGCAATACCGGTGACGACGTGGGAAATTTTGGTATCTGCCATCAACTCGGCATCTTCTACCGCCTGACGAATGGCTTGCGCCGTAGCGTCAATGTTGGTCACCATACCTGCACGCAGGCCGCGTGAAGGGCTTTGACCCAAGCCAACAATGTGGATTTCGTTATCTTCCCGAATCTCACCGATTAAGGCGATGACCTTGGACGTACCAATGTCTAAGGCACTGATATATTTATTTTGTTGTTCCATAATTGCTCGTTCGCTATGTTGTCTGACTGACGGTTTGATTATTTTTGAAACAAGATTGCTTCACGTCTAATCGGCTATTCACTGTCGGAAGGGTTTTCAGACGGCCTGTAACGGACTGAAAAACCATCCTTATAACGCATATCGACATACTCGATACGACTTTGTTTTTTACGCAGCAGCGATGGCCAAATCTGGGCAAACTGCTGCAAACGTTTGATTTCGTTTTCACGCCCCAAGCGCACGGTAATGCCGTTGTTCAATACAAGCAGCCATGCCGAACGCGGCGTGTAGATCAATTCTTTGATGGTCAGTTTCAACGGACTTAAAATACTGGAAAAGTCCGCATAATGTTTGACCATGTCTTTGCCTGTCCCCTGCTGCCCTTCAAATATAGGCAGGTCCTGTTTCAGACTTGCGGCAAACACATTGCCCTTACTGTCCACCAAGCCACCAGCACGCCAATGCGCAACCGGCACGCGCTCGGTCAGGATAATTTCCACGGTTTCCGGAAAACGGCGGCGTACCATTGCCGAGTCAATCCAAGGCAACTCCTGAAAAGCGGCCTGCGCCGAATCAATATCGGCGCGGAACATATTACCCCTGATATGCTCTCTTGCAACGGTTTGCAATTCTTTGCTGGAAGCATATTTCAGCTTGCCCTGAATGGCAATCTGTTTCACAGGGAAATATTTGGAATTGTAAAGCCAAGCTATGCCCGAACCTATCAGCAGAAAGGTCATCAGCAACAATAGCCGGCGGGTCAGCCGACCCAGTGCGCCTGCATCATCCCACATGAGCGGTCTTCAAAATCTCAATACACAAATCAGCAAAATCTACGCCGGTATGGCCTGCAGATTTTGGCACCAAACTGTGACTGGTCATACCAGGCAAGGTATTGATTTCCAACAGATACAGTTTACCGTCCGTATCTTTCAGAAAGTCCACGCGCGAACAGCCGTCCGCACCAATCGCCTGCGCGCCACGCACTGCCAGTTCGCGCATCAGGTTTTCCTCCGCCTCGCTCAAATCTTCCGACGGGCATTGATAAACCGTATCGTCGCGGTTGTATTTAGCCTCGTAGTCGTAAAACTCGGTAGCCGGAATAATATGAATGCTCGGCAGGCCTTTGCCGTTCAATACCGGGCAAGAATACTCGCCGCCGCCGATAAAGCGTTCGGCAATGATTTCGCCCTGCAAATGTTTCAATTCTTCGTAAACGCTTTTCAGACGGCCTTTTTCTTTTACTTTTACCACGCCGACGCTGCTGCCTTCTGAGGCAGGTTTCACAAACATCGGCAGGCCCAATTTTTCTTCAACGGCATCAAAGTCGCTGTCGTCATGCAATACGGCAAACTCAGGAACAGGCAAGCCCACAGCCTGCCAAATCAGTTTGCAGCGGTATTTGTCCATACCCAGCGCAGAAGCAGCCACGCCGCTGCCGGTGTAAGGAATACCCATCAGTTCCAACGCGCCTTGAATCGCACCATCTTCGCCGAAAGTGCCGTGCAGAATATTAAAGGCCGTCTGAAAACCTTGTGTTTTCAATTCAGACAACGGGGTTTCTTTGGGGTCGAACGCATGGGCATCGACACCTTTGCTTTTCAAGGCAGCCAAAATAGCGGCACCGCTGTCCAGCGAAACTTCGCGCTCGCTGGAGAAGCCGCCCATCAACACGGCCACTTTGCCAAAATTCTGCATAATTTCCACTTTCTTAAATACTGATACAGGCCGTCTGAATATTGTTCAGACGACCTATCTGTCCTCAAAGGCCAATATGCCTGTTTATTATGATTGTTTCGACAATTCCACCAATGCAGACGGAACGCGGTTGATGCTGCCGGCACCCATATTCAGAACGACATCGCCGTCTTGCAAAACATTCAGCAGCATTTGCGGCAGGTCGGCAACGTTTTCGCAGTAAATCGGCTCAAGTTTGCCCAATACGCGGATGGCGCGCGCCAAGGCGCGGGAATCGGCGG
>FLRV01243046.1_pt1 | contig 12926 bp, 9 predicted proteins | sample 1550491 | NCBI WGS metagenome assembly FLRV01 (sample SAMEA4031763, study PRJEB14383) | metagenome | biome: human; feature: oral; material: saliva | place: Philippines | collected 2014 | reverse complement strand
CGATGTAAAGCTTCCTCTTTGTGCTCAATATTGTCTAATTTTTTATCCAAAGATTCTTCTTTTTGAAGAATACGGCGTTCCATACGTTGTAATTCAGAACGACGCTCTTTATTTTCTCGTTCTACATCAGAACGGAGCTTATGAATTTCTTCTTTCGCCTCTAATAAAGCTTCTTTCTTTTTAGACTCGGCCATGCGCTCACCATTTGCGACAATGCGCTCAGCCTCTTGCTCAGCTTGATTCAGTTTTCCTTCAGCGATATTTTTTCGTAAAAAATAGCCTACACCTAGTCCAATTAGCACCATTACTACTGCAATTAGACTATACTCTAAAATCAGTCTCACCTCCTGTATCTTCACATACGGGCACTACGCCCCTTGTTTCCTGATTTTTAACATATTAAATTAATAACCTATAATACATTATATGTTTACAAGGCTATTTTAATTTTATGCTTGAAAGCCCTTTCTGTCAAGATTGATAGGCCTCGCAAACCTTAGTAATAGTGCTCATAGAAAATCCCCTGTTTTTTAGGAAATTCATTATTTTTATACGCGGAATAGCGCTTATAGATTCACCATATTTTTTATCTACGATTCGAAAAGCGGCTGCCATTTCATCATAATTTTCAATATCACAAGGCACATCAAGGCCTCTCTGTTTCATTTTTTGCTTTATAAGATATGCACCATATTTCTGCTCTCTCATCAAATAGGATACAACCTGTTTCGCTAAACGCTCATCATTAATGTAATCATAGTAAATTAATCGCTCTTCTACGTAATCGATGAGATCCGATGGAATCTGTTTTCGTTTCATCTTTTGGCGCAGCTCATAAGAGCTTAAAAAGCGCTGTGCAAGGAATCGATAGGCTTGATCTAATGCGGCCTGCTTTTCCTCTTCTGTAAACATATCATCTGTCATAATAACCTCAATGAAAAAGGGCTACACAGTAGCCCTTTTTTATATGCTATATCGATTAATCTTCTTCTGGTGTAGCATCTTCGCCAACAACATCAAATGTTTCTGGTTCAGCTGCCAATGTATCACGAATGATACGATCGATTTCTTCAGCAACTTGAGGATTATCAAAGAGGTATTGTTTTGCCGCTTCTTTACCTTGTCCCATACGTTCTCCATTATAGGAATACCACGCGCCAGATTTTTTGATAATTTCCATATTAGTACCGATATCGATAAGAGTACCTTCTCTGGAAATCCCTTGACCATACATCAAATCAAATTCAGCAGTTTTGAATGGAGGTGCCACCTTGTTCTTAACAACCTTAACCTTTGTACGAGCCCCTACGTTTTCATTATTGGCCTTAATCAATTCGCCCTTACGCACATCAAGACGTACAGAAGAATAGAATTTTAAGGCACGACCACCGGTCGTTGTTTCAGGATTACCAAACATTACGCCTACCTTTTCACGCAATTGGTTAATAAAGATAACAACGGTTTTTGTCTTATTAATAGTACCTGTTAATTTACGTAATGCTTTACTCATCAAACGGGCATGAAGACCTACGTGAGCATCGCCCATTTCTCCTTCAATTTCTGCTTTAGGTACCAATGCAGCAACAGAGTCAACTACAACAATATCTACAGCACCACTACGAACAAGCGCCTCCGTAATTTCTAAAGCTTGTTCACCGTTGTCTGGTTGGGAAATTAACAAGTTATTAATATCTACACCAAGGTTACGTGCATAGATTGGGTCCATTGCATGTTCCGCATCAATAAATGCAGCGACGCCACCTTGTTTTTGCGCTTCTGCTACAGCGTGAAGAGCAACAGTTGTTTTACCAGATGATTCTGGGCCATAAATTTCAATAACACGACCACGAGGGAAGCCACCTACACCTACGGCGAGGTCAATGGCAAGAGAACCAGAGGAAATTACCTCAACATTCATACGATCTGCCGCTTCACCTAGGCGCATAATAGCACCTTTACCAAAATCTTTTTCTATTTGTTTTAATGCGTTATCCAACGCTGCTTGTCTACCATCAACAGCCATTATTTATCCCCTTTTTCTTGAATATACAAATTCATATAGTATAATGCTAATTCAGCCGCACTTTGGCGGATATCTTCTCGATTTCCAATAAGATTAGCTTTGTGAGCAACGGTTCCATGTGGTCCGGTTACACCAAACCAAACGAGACCTACTGGTTTATCCGGTGTGCCACCACCAGGGCCTGCTATCCCCGTTGTAGACACCGCATATGTCGTATTGCATACGCATTTTGCACCTTCAGCCATCGCTTTAGCTACTTGTTCGCTCACGGCGCCATATGTATCGAGTAAATCTTGTGGCACACCTAAAACCCGATGCTTTACATCATTGCTATAGGATATAATGCCACCCATATAGTAATCACTACTACCACTTACGTTTGTCAATAGTTTACCAACTAAACCAGATGTACAAGACTCTGCCGTAGCAATGGTCGCAGACGATTCTTTTAACGTATTACCGAGTGTTTCCTCCATAGAAATATCTAACTTACGGCCAATCAAAGAACCTAAACGGCGACGAATAATTTCATCCCAAGGATTTAACAATCTATGTGCTTCATCGAGAGATGAAGCCTTTGCAGTAATGCGTAATTCAATGTAGCCTTTTTTTATTAACAAAGCTATGGTTGGATTTGATTGTTGCTTAATCAAATCCATAACACGTTCTTCTAAATCGATTTCACGAATATCATAAACACCATAGCGATAAGACGTTACAACACCTTGTGAACCAAAACGCTTATGAAGATAAGGCACTACACTTTGTGTAAACATCCCCTTCATCTCACCTGGAGGTCCTGGTAGTAGTATATAGGTTACATCGCCATCTACGGTTACTACACCTGGTGCAACACCGACGGGGTTGGCTAAAACACTAGATCCATCAGGTAACATAGCCTCTCTACGACTTGCATCGGGCATTTCACGACCTACTCGTTTGAAAAACTGTCGCACCTCAGCCATAGCATCATCATTATATACGACACTGCGATTTAAGGAGGATGCCAAAACTTGCCGTGTTATATCACCCTGAGTTGGTCCCAACCCACCTGTACTAATCACGAGATCAGCACGTTGCGTCGCTTTTTTAAACACTTCAGCCATACGACCTGGATTGTCTCCCACCACAGACTGATAAGCTATGGTATAACCTAATTTATTAAGCTCCTGAGCTAACCAAGAGACATTGGTATTCACCGTATCCCCTAGTAATAATTCAGAACCTGTAGAAATTAATTCTACAATCATTGTAAATACCTCCCATCACTTCAGATGTGTTAATAGTGGTATTACCTAATACACTAATCAATATTATTCTACGATAGTAGCTACTACATCGTAAGCAAAACCCTGCTCTACTTGTACCTGTACGATATCCCCAGGTTTAACCTTATCGCCACAGTCTTCAATATACATGTTCCCATCTACATCTGGAGCTTGTGATTTCAAACGACCTTTTGCAAGAACAGTATCATTATTGCCTTCTTCTAATTCTTCAATCAAGGCATAGTCAATAGTGCCTTCTAAATCGCGGTTATTCTCTTCAGAAATAGCAGCTTGTATAGACATCAATGTATGATAGCGTTCTTCTTTAATCTCTTCTGGTACTTGATCTTCACGAGCCCCTGCAATGGTTCCTTCCTCTTGAGAATAAGTGAAAACACCCATGTTATCAAACTTAATATCCTTCACAAATTCACAAAGTTCTTGAAACTGTTCATCTGTTTCACCAGGGAATCCCACAATGATCGATGTACGCAATGTAACATGAGTTGGGGCATTGCGGATTTTCTTTAATAATTGTTCAATATCCTCACGAGAATCGCGACGATTCATTTGTTTAAGAATATCGTTGTTTACATGCTGCAATGGTATATCAACATATTTACAAAGCTTAGGTTCATTGACGATAATATCAAGCAATTCATCACTAAAGAATGTTGGATATAAATAGAGCATACGAATCCACTCGATACCATCAACCTTGGTTAACTCTTTTAGCAACTCTGTAAGTAATGGTTTACCGTTATTTAAGTCAATACCGTAGCTAGTCGTATCTTGCGCAATGAGAACGATTTCTTTAACCCCTGACGCAGCTAAACGTTCAACTTCAGCTTTAATAGATTCAATGGAACGACTTCTAAATGCACCACGCACCTTAGGAATGATACAGAATGTACAACCATTGTTACAACCTTCTGCAATTTTTACATAAGCACTGTAGCGAGGCGTCGTTTGCATGCGAGGCATTCGCTCATCATAGATATTAGTAATATTTTCCATGATGCAGCTACGATTACCATGCTCAATCGCATCGACAGCCACCATAACTTGATCCCATGCACCAGTACCAATAAGGGCGTCAATCTCAGGAATTTCTGTAAATAACTCATCTTGGTATTGTTGACTCAAGCAACCTGCTACAATTAAACCTTTACAACGACCAGTTTCTTTATATTGAGCAGCTTCAAGAATCGTATTGATAGATTCTTCTTTAGCTTTCTCTATAAAGGTACATGTATTTATGATAATTAAGTCAGCCTCATGTAAATTATCGGTAATGGTATAACCATCATCCTTTAACAATCCAAGCATAACCTCTGTATCAACTAAATTTTTAGCACAACCTAGGCTGATATATCCCAATGATTTGGTCATTCTAAATCCTTTCTTAATTATAGAATGTAACTATATTGTATATGTATTTTATAGAAATACTCTTCTATTAATCTTTTCTAAAACGTACTTGGCTAACCCAGTGATTCAATAAAAGTTCTTTTCCCTCCACTGTATAGCCGCCATTAACAGGCCATAACACTACAGAACGCCCTAATGCATCTACGGGTTCGGTAACTTCAGGGTTGGCAAATATATAGGTAAAATTATTATTCATCATATATTTTGCAGTTTCACTAGATAATAACCATGTAATAAACTCTATACTTTCATTTTTATGCTTAGAATCCTTTAGCACCGCTGCACCTGTTACATAAAATGATGTGCCATCACTAGGATATATCATTTTTACAGGATAAGAATGGCGAATGTACTGTTGTGCATCAGAAAGATTGCCAATACCAATATCTGATTCACCGAGAGCTGTTAACCGTACAGGTGTGGAAAGAAACTTGGAATGTTGTATAACATGTGTTTTTAAAGCTAATAAATTTGCAAGAGCCTCTTGCTCGCCTTTATATTCCACCAAATTATACAAAAGATTAGCCGCATTTTGAGAAGCTCCGAAATCTGTCATAACCACACGCCAGTTCCCAGGCTTTTGCAAGGTATCCCAAGTCGTAATTTGTTGACCTAGTTTATTGTAAAATGATTCATTTTGTACAAAAACGATAGGATCATACCATAAACCAACCCAGTAGCCATTTGAATCCTTTAGACGATCCAAAACCTCATCTATACGTTCATTTACAATAGGAGCAAACTTATCTTTACTAGCACCGATGACAAGATTATCCTCAGATGTAATCACTACATCACCAGACGAGTCTGCTAACTTAGAGGAAACCCGTTGTTCCATTTGTTCCTCAGTGAGTGGCATAATATTAACTTTTACGTTTTTATCCTCTAAATATTTATCAGCTAATAGTGTTGTCAAATTATTAGGTAAATCAGTGTAAACCGTAATTTCACCGCGTACAGGCGCTTTTGATTTTTCAATTTGCTCCTCTCGATAAAAGTATACGCCATATCCCATCATACCTAAGATAAAAAGCATTAAAACAATAAATGCCATCCATCGTTTCATCGCGTAAATCTCCTTTTACGTTCTCCCTTAGTCTTATTGACCTGTGAAGAAGAACCACTTCTAGCATATCGAGATTGACCGCCTCTCGATTGTCCTAATTTTTTACGTCCTTGGTTTTGCATTTTACCTTGTCCAATTGGTCTAGGTGGAATTATGCACTCAGGTCCAAAGCCGATTAAATCACGCCGATTAGCTTCGATAAGGGCCTCTTTTACTAAGTCGTAATTTTCAATATTTTTATATTGCATCAGAGCCCGTTGCTTTGCCTTGTCACGGCCTTTTTTAGCCACATAAACAGGCTTGCCATCAAGAGGATTAATCCCCGTATAATACATACACGTTGAAAGACTACCCGGTGTAGGAATAAAATCTTGAACTTGTTCAGGATACATATGTTGATCTCGTAAAAATTCAGCTAATTCTATGGCATCCTCTAGTGTGCATCCTGGGTGAGAACTCATAAAATAAGGAACTAAATATTGTTTTTTCCCTAATTCGCGATTTGCCTCTTCAAACCATTTTTTAAAGGTCAGAAATTCTTCTTTTCCTGCCTTGCCCATCATAGTAGTTACACGTTTTGATACATGTTCAGGCGCAACCTTTAACTGGCCACTTACATGATATTGACAAAGTTCCTTTACAAAGGCTTTGTTATTATCAGCTAGAACATAGTCATACCGCAACCCCGATCTGACGAAGACCTTTTTTACGCCCTTTAACTTTCGCAACTTCCGCAGTAATGCAATATAATCATCGTGATTAGTATTCAAATTTTCACAAGGTTCCGGCGCCGCACAAGTGCGACCTTTACAAGCGCCAAAGACGGCTTGTTTATCGCATGCTAAATGTCTAAAATTGGCCGTTGGACCACCTACATCATGAATGTAGCCTTTAAACCCATCCATATTGATCATCAACTTTGCTTCATCGATCAAAGACTGATGACTGCGATTTTGAATGATACGGCCTTGATGATTTGTAATAGCACAAAATGAGCAACTACCAAAACAACCACGGTGACTAACGAGGCTAAACTGCACCTCGCTTAATGCAGGCACGCCTCCTTTATCATCGTAAGATGGGTGCCATTTACGAGTGTATGGTAAATCATAAGCCGCATCCATTTGTTCCTGTGTTAATGGTAAGGCCGGTACATTTTGTACAACATAGCGATCTCCATGTTTTTGTACAATAGGTCGTCCATAGAATGGATCTTGTTCATCATATTGAATGCGGAATGCATCAGCAAAGGCCATTTTATCTGCCTTGATTTCTTCAAAGGAAGGACATTCAACACACTCAATGGATGGTATGTCTTTTGACATATAACAAATACCACGTATATTTGGCAATGATTCTTCGAATCGATTTTGATCTAGTGCTTCGGCTAACTCTACAATCTGTAATTCACCCATGCCATATATAAGTGCATCTGCCTTAGAGTCTACAAGAATGGACCGACGCACCGTATCAGACCAATAATCATAATGCCCAAAGCGTCGCAATGAAGCCTCAATACCGCCAATGATAAGAGGCACATCTCGATAGGCTTCTTTCATGCGGTTAGAGTATACCAAGGTCGCTCTATCGGGGCGATGTCCTGCCTCACCTCCTGGTGAGTAATCATCTTCACGGCGGATTTTTTTAGCCGCCGTAAACTTGTTGAGCATGGAATCCAAATTTCCTGCAGTAACAAGCGAGGCAAGACGAGGCTTTCCTAATTTTTTAAAAGCATTAACATCATTCCAATCAGGTTGGGCAATAATACCAACTCGATAGCCTTTAGATTCTAGATAACGACCAATTACGGCAGGCGCAAATGATGGATGATCTACATACGCATCGCCACTGATGAGCACAAAATCGAGTTCTGCCCACCCGCGCGCTTCCATATCTGCGCGTTCTGTAACTAAAAATGTATCCATCAATATAACCTTCCTTTAAATGTAACGATGTATCTTAGAATAAAAACAACCATATCAAAAATATCACCATGAACACTGCAATAATAGCAAGCGTAATGCGTTCTTGTTCAATGGACCGCTGTCGCTTTTTCTGTCTCGTTTCAAGAGACATACGACGTTTTGCCATCTGATGTTCAACGTACTCACTCTGCACAGAATTAATAGTTTCCTGCTTCTTTTGACGCATAATAGGCCGTATTGTGAATGTATCCACTTCACCTACTTGATCTTGATACACCTTCACTAAACGGTCTCCATCAAGGCCAAGGTAATTTCCATAATTGCGAATAAAACCTTTAGCGTATACACGTCCTGGGATAACTGCATAGTTTCCATCTTCGATGGCTTCTAAATAGGTTGTTTTAATATGAAGTACTTGTTCAATATCTTTAAATGTGAGATTTCTACGTACTCGTTCTCGACGTAATTCTTCACCTAACTCAGCCACAGTATATCCCTTTCTATTCCTCAGAATCAGAGAAGTATCGAGCTTTCACCTGTTCTGGACTCATTAAAATCTCTCGTGCTTTACTACCCATATTAGGACCTACAATTTTAAGATCCTCCATGGTATCTACAAGGCGTGCAGCACGCGTATAACCTATACGGAATCTACGTTGTAACATAGATACTGATGCTTGACCGGATTCCATCACAAGATTGACAGCTCGTTCTAATAACTCATCACGATAAATATCTTGTTCATCATTATCTTGTGCTGCAGTTTCCTTTTCTGCCTCAGCCGTTACCGTATCATCATATTCTGGTTCTCGTTGTTGTTTTACAAACTCTACCAAATGTTCCACTTCATCATCTGAGATGAAAGCACCTTGTACACGAATTGGTTTATTAGCACCAATTGGTGAGAATAACATATCACCTTTACCCAATAGTTTTTCAGCGCCCGCCATATCGAGAATTGTACGAGAATCGATTTGGGACCCTACGGCAAAGGAAATACGGCTTGGTACATTTGCCTTAATAGAACCGGTAATAACGTTAACAGATGGACGTTGTGTAGCTAGTACCATATGAATACCAGCGGCACGTGCCATCTGAGCCAATCGACTAATGGATTCTTCAATATCATCAGGCGCAGTCATCATTAAGTCAGCTAACTCATCAATAATCAATACAATGTGAGGCATTGCCGATTTAGGGTGAGCTTCATTATAGCTTTTAATATCGCGCTTGCCAGATGCAGCAAAAGCCTTGTAACGAGCTTCCATCTCACGAACTGCCCAACGCAATACAGCAGCTGCTTTTTTCATATCCGTTACAACTGGGGCCATCAAATGAGGAATGCCATTATAAACGGATAATTCAACCATCTTAGGGTCGATAAGTAATAACTTAACCTCTTCTGGTTTACGACTAAATAGAATACTGGAAATCAATGTATTCACACATACAGATTTACCAGAGCCTGTCGTACCAGCCACCAATAGATGTGGCATCTTAGCCAAATCAGTAATCACTGGTTTGCCAGCGATGTCCTTACCAAGGCCAACTGGAATACCGCCACGCGCCTCTTTAAAGTCATTACAATCAAGTACATCACGCAAGTGAACTGCTTCTGTTTTCGTATTAGGCACCTCGATACCAATAGCAGATTTACCAGGAATTGGTGCCTCCATACGTATATGTTGAGCCGCTAGATTCAAGGCAATGTCATCTGTTAAATTAACGATTCTACTTACCTTTACACCTTGAGCTGGCTCAATTTCATACCGTGTTACGGTTGGGCCTTGCGTAGCATTAACCACCTTAGCAGAAATACCGAAGCTAGATAAAACCTCTTCGAGGCGCATCGCATTATACGCGACCTCGTCATTATTATTCTGACCGACCTCCCCTTTCGCCAAAATATCAAGGCTTGGAAAGTGATATGGTCTATCATAAGTTCTATGAATCTGTCCATCTTTAGAAACAGCTACCTGTGCTGTATCCTCAGCAGTACTTGCCAAAGATGGTACAGATAAAGGCATAGAACTCATTCCTGCACCAGCACTAACAGAGCTTGCAGCTGCACCACTACCAGGTACAGCACTCGCAATCGCTGCATGATTGGTCTCAAGTGGCCCTATAGTTGTCGGTTGATAAGAGTACTCTTCTGTGTCTGCTTCATCAGTGCTGTGTGCCTCATCTTCAACACTATCATCATCTGTATCGAATTCTTCAATATCATCATGATCATGAAGCCAGGATGGCATTGGTTGATCTTCATCATCGATACTACTAGTATGACTTTCACCACTACTTTGGCTAGCATCACCAGATTCTTCAGAGATGTGCGCTAATCGTTCTACTGCTCTATTACGAGCCTCTAACTCAGCTAGTTCCTTCCAAGAAGAAGGCACATGTGTATCAATAGGTTCGACTTCATACTCATCATTAGCAGCTACAACGCCTCTATTTTCAAGAGCCTCTACAGCATTCTGAGCAGCATCCGTATATCTCGTGTCCTTTTCACGATCATAAGCCTTACGCTGTGCTGCTTCTTTGCGCTGTTCATTCCAATCTTCGATAACCTCTTTGGCTACCGCTACCTTTTCAACGGCTACCTCTTTTGCCTTATCCAGTCCTACTTGAGTCTTGTCAGCAGCCTTGCGTAAACCATTCCCCAATGATAATCGGGTAATGAGAAGTCCACAACAAAGCATAATTATAGCAACAACAATAATGGCACCAACTTCACCGAACATAGTTCGTATAAAGGAAGCTAAGAAACCACCCACAACACCACCTTGATCTGCAAGCGCTGTAGTCGCCAATTCATCACCTACAGGCACACGACAAAGTGGAACCATGGTAATAGCTAATAAGTAAAAAACTGTTATGAGAAGACCACGACGTGTAATAGACATAAATTTACCTTGGTATAACAAACGCCATCCAAGCCATAGTACAGCAATGCACGGAATTATGCCCCCAAAGCCAAATCCATAGCGAAATATTCCCGTCAATACTTCGCCTACAATGCCTAAATCAAAGCCAAAATAGCCTAATAAGGCTAGTACAGCAATACCAATAACAATTATACCTTTCACTTCATTACGCAGTGAAAATCCTTCCTTTTTTGGTGTCGGTGTCGCTCGTTTTTTACGAGGCTTCCGCCCTCGTGTAGAAGTCTTTTTCTCTTCTGCCATAATCGTATACAAACCCCTTACTTTTATATAAAAATTTATTTTAAATCATCTTTATATTATACCATATATTGACTATTCTATTTACCTTTGCGTCTATCGTTCCAATCTTTTAACAGATTATGCTCTACCCCACGATCGATGCCCTTATAATACTCAGCATGTACTAAAGGATTCGGTAAATATTGTTGCTTAACGTATCCATTCGGATAATTATGGGCATATTTATAAGTTAGCCCATGCCCTAATTTACTAGCACCACTATAATGGCTGTCTCGCAAATGGTCCGGTACTTGACCACAATCTTTATGACGCACATCTGAAATAGCTGCATCAATGCCCAGATATGCAGAATTACTCTTAGGAGCCAATGCCACATAACACGCTGCCTCAGATAAAATAATACGCGCCTCAGGGAACCCAACCATATGTGCGGCTTGTGCTGCTGCATTAGCCAATATTAAGGCTTGTGGATCTGCTAGTCCTACATCTTCGGCGGCACAAATGACAATACGGCGAGCAATAAAATTAGGATCCTCACCGGCCTCTATCATACGTGCTAAGTAGTGAAGTGTAGCCTGTACATCGGACCCGCGCATACTTTTGATAAAGGCGGAAATTGTATCGTAATGACTATCTCCTTTTTTATCGTAAGTATAAATGCGACGACCTACGACCTTTTCAAGTATTTCCAAAGTGATTTCTTCACCATCGTGCACCATGGCCGCAGCTTGCTCCAAAATATTGAGTGCCATACGACCATCTCCATTGACGAAGATACCTATATCCTCAAGCAACTCATCCTCAACCTGTAAGTTACGAGCCCCTAAGCCTACTTCGCTATCTGTAAGAGCTCGCTTTAAAATTTGACCAATAGCCTTAGGTGTTAAGGCCTCTAATGTAATAAGTCGTAGCCTTGATAATAATGGGCGATTGACTTCAAAAAATGGATTTTCTGTAGTTGCCCCAATAAGAATAATCGTACCGTCTTCAACACAGGGTAAAAGTACATCTTGTTGACTTTTATTAAACCGATGTATTTCATCAAGAAATAAAATAGTCCGTTGTTGTAAAGAACGTACACGTTTACGCGCTTCTTCAATAATATTTCGCAATTCACCGATACCTGCATTTGTAGCATTTAAATTAACGAAATAGCTATTGCTCATCTTAGCTATAATACCAGCTAGTGTCGTTTTACCAGTACCACAAGGTCCATAAAACAACATAGATGGTATTGTATCCTTTTCCACCATAGCGCGAAGGAATGTCCCCTTCCCCACTGCTTGTTCTTGACCATACAAATGATCAAGTTCTGTCGGTCTCATTCGCACTGGTAGTGGTTCATATTTATTCGTAGGTAATGCATCAAATAAACTATCCATGCTACCTCCATTCATTCTTTACATGCAAAAAAGCCCCACCATGCCGTAATGTACCGCGTTTTGATCCTGCAAGAGCAGGTGGGTGTCCTCCTCATCCTGCAGTTGTCCCGTGAGGGCGTAACGTTCAGACGAGAGTTCTGGACTCCCGAAGAAAATGTGTTGGCTCAAAACTGCGATATCACACGCACATGGCAGGGATATCTTATACATAAATAGTAGCAGAAAGATTTATCATTTACAAGACTTGACTTTTAAAATTTTAGCAATTCTTGCGGTCCTTTTATAATATGTTTACTTGCGATTATACCAAGGATTGTTCTTCTTCCTCTACATCTGGTTTTATGTGTAATTCTTTTAATTGTTTAGGTTCTACTTCAGATGGAGCTTGGCTCATGATATCAGAAGCGGATTGTGTTTTAGGGAATGCGATAACGTCGCGGATGGATTGACGTTTAGCCATCAACATAACGAGACGATCTAGGCCAAATGCACAACCTGCATGAGGTGGCGCACCGTATTTAAATGCATCAAGCATGAAACCGAATTTAGATTTAGCTTCTTCTTCGGATAAACCAATTGCTTTAAATACTTTTTCTTGTACGTCAGATTGATAAATACGCAAGGAACCGCCACCGATTTCAAC
>FLRV01002095.1_pt1 | contig 13175 bp, 11 predicted proteins | sample 1550491 | NCBI WGS metagenome assembly FLRV01 (sample SAMEA4031763, study PRJEB14383) | metagenome | biome: human; feature: oral; material: saliva | place: Philippines | collected 2014 | reverse complement strand
TTACAAAAAACTGCTAAAACTGGCGGTTGTGGTGAATGCCAAACTTCTTGCCAATCCGCTTGCAAAACAAGCTGTACAGTAGGCAACCAAGTTTGCAAACAAAAATAATTAAAAGAGAGCCGATGGCTCTCTTTTTTTATGTATGTAATATATACATACTATTTATGGTATATATTTATGAGGACTTTCAGCACGATAGACAAAAAATGTGGTACAATTATCTAGAAAGTTCTATATAGTTTAGCACTTTCACATACACATAATTTGGAGGTACCATGTTAGAATTAAAACCAATGATCCATAAGTTTCGGATGAAAGATAACTACTATTGTTTAGATGTAAATAGCGGTATCATTCACGTTATTGATGAACTCATTGATAAAGTATTATATATATATGACGGCACCAATCGTGATGCAGTCCATGCTGCGTTAGATAGCTCTCAAGATCCGGTAGAATTAAATGAAATCATGGATGAATTAGATGAGCTCATCGCTGCAGAACAACTATTTGCTCCTATGAGTACTGAATTCAAGCTCGTAGTTGGGGAAAAACCAATCGTTAAAGCATTGTGTCTTAATATTGCCCATGACTGTAATTTAGCATGTAAATATTGCTTTGCTAGTCAAGGCGATTACGGCGGTGTAAAACGCGAATTGATGAGCTTTGATGTAGCTAAACGTGCTGTTGATTTTCTCATTCAAATGAGTGGCACTCGTCAACATTGCGAAATCGATTTCTTCGGTGGTGAGCCCCTTCTTAATTGGGACGTGGTGAAACAAACTGTAGAATATATTGAGCAAGAGGCGCCAAAACATAATAAAATCTTTAAATTGACGTTGACTACTAATGGTATGTTATTGTCTCAAGAAAAAATTGATTATGTAAACGAACATAAAATGAGCTTGGTCTTGTCTCTAGATGGCCGAGAAGATGTGCATAATGCTATGCGCCCAGTCGCTGGCAGTGGTGCTAACTCTTATGAGTATATTGCTAAAAATCTTGTAAATGCTGTAAAGCAACGTCATGGTTTAGAATATTATGTACGTGGTACATATACGCATAAGAATCTTGACTTTACTAAAGATGTATTGGCTATGTCTGACTTAGGCTTTGAACATTTATCCATGGAACCTGTAGTTGGTGAAGAGGGCGATTATGTACTTCGCGAAGAAGATTGGCCAATGCTTGAGAAAGAATATGAAAAATTAGCAGATATATATTTGCAACGCCAAAAGGACGGGTGGGGTGAGAAATTTAATTTCTTCCACTTCCGTATGGACTTGTACCGTGGACCTTGTATGGCAAAACGTTTGCGTGGCTGTGGGGCTGGTCATGAATATATGGCTGTCGTGCCAAATGGAGATATTTATCCATGTCACCAATTTGTAGGCAAAGATGGTTATATACTTGGTAATGTATATGAAGGTTTAAAAAATACTGAAATTCCAAAGGATTTCCGTAACACACATGTGTTTACAAAACCTACCTGTGCAGAATGTTGGGCTAAATTCTTCTGCTCTGGTGGCTGTCATGCCAATAACATTACATTGGGTGGAGATTTACAAACGCCTTATGAGTTTGGCTGTCGTCTACAAAAGAAACGAATTGAATGTGCTATCATGATTCAAGCTGAACTCGAACAAGCCGGCATCGATGGTAGTATTCCTGTAGCATTAGGATAGACATTTTAAATAAGATATATTTTGTAATAGGAGCCGCTATGGACACTAGATTGGATAAAAAACAAACTATTGAACGTTGGGGGATTCGATTTACAGGTATTGTACAAGGGGTCGGATTTCGACCCCTTGTTTCTATGTGGGCCCATCAATTAGGGATTAGAGGATTTGTATATAATGATAGTTCCGGTGTATATGTAGAGGCCCAATCCGACATAGATACATTGCAATTATTTGTTGATACGATTCAGGAAGAACAACCGCGATTATGCCGTATCACACATGTGAGCATTACAAAAATCGATCCATCTGTAAATGATGATGATAAGGAATTTGTTATCGCTCAGTCTCCTGTGGATGGTACTGTCAACACGTTTATTAGTGCCGATACATCACCGTGTGATGATTGTTTGGCTGAAATGAAGGAATCTGGTAGGAGGTATGATTATCCTTTTATCAACTGTACCAATTGTGGACCTCGATATTCTATTATTAAATCCATGCCCTATGATCGAGAACGAACTACTATGTCTGATTTCACCATGTGTGAAGCTTGTCATGATGAATATGTAAATGTGAATGGTCGCAGGTATCATGCGGAACCAAATGCTTGTTCTAATTGTGGCCCTGCTTACCAATTATTCGATTTAGATGGGCGTCAATGGTCCGGTGATAATTGTTTTGAAAGAACTCGAGAACTTATTGCTAATGGGGCAATAGTAGCCGTTAAGGGTGTTGGTGGCTATCATTTAGTGTGTGATGCTACTAATGATAAAGCCGTTCAAACTTTACGAGAACGTAAGCGACGCAGAGATAAGCCACTAGCTCTTATGGTAGGCTCTATTGATGTTTTGGAGGACTTTGCCATTGTTAGCGATGGTGATTTAGATGCCTTAACTGATATGGCAAGGCCTATTGTGCTACTAGAAAAGAAGGCTGATGCTACTTTGCCTATAAGTGATTTAGTAGCACCCAATAATCATATGATTGGTGTAATGCTACCATATGCACCAATTCACTATGTATTATTGCCAGATGATGCGGTTTGGGTGATGACAAGCGGTAATGCAAGTGGAGACTCTGTCATTTATGAAGATGATAAAGCATTCTCCCAATTGTTTGGAATAGCGGATTATTTCTTGACACATAATCGTCAAATTTACGCGCCTGTAGATGATTCAATTGTATCAGTGGTGGAAAATACACCTATTTTAATTCGTCGAAGTCGTGGGTATATTCCTGAACCAATTCATTGTGAGTCGATTAAAGATGTGCCAATACTCGCTATGGGCAGTGATTTAAAGAATACATTTGCGATTAATAAAAAGCAGGAGGTATTGCTAGGACCTCATATAGGTGATTTAGCAAGTGAATCAACTCATGAAACCTTTGAGTGGACCGTTAAACGATATGAACAGCTGTTTGATGTAAAGCCGAAAGCAATTGTTATGGATAAGCATCCTGCATTTTTTTCATCTAATTATGGAAGAAGGTTGAGTCAAACCTTGGGTGTTCCCGCTATAGAAGTTCAACATCACCACAGTCATATTGCGGCGGTTATGGCCGAGTATGATTTGAAATACCCCGTACTAGGTATTTGTTTTGATGGTACTGGATATGGGGATGATGATACCATTTGGGGTGGCGAATTTATGTTATGTTATGGTGCAGAGTATATGCGTGTTGCTCACATACATGTAGCCCCTTTACCTGGTGGTGAAAAAGCAGTACAAGAACCATGGCGTCAAGCTTTATGGTACTTACGAAATTATTATGGAGATGAGTTGCCTGATATATACAAAAAATGGCTAACTACATTGCCTAAAGGCTGGCAAATTCTAGATAAGGCTCTACAATCAGATATGTCTATGATGATGACATCTAGTGCGGGCAGATTATTTGATGTGATTGGTTGTTTGTTGGGCTTAGGAAATGAACATTCTTTTGATGCACAAATTGCCATTGCCTTGGAATCTGCATGTCAAGATGAAGAAGGTCGATTGTTAGATTTTAATTATGATGGTCAAGTGCTAGATCTTGTACCTGCAGTACAGCAGATTATGGATGGTTATTCTCGAGGCGAAAGTGTATCTTCATTAGCAGCGAGCTTTCATAAAACGTTAGCTATCGCAATTTGTGAAGTGGGATCTGATCTATGTGAACGCTATGGCATCGATGATATATGTATCGGTGGTGGTGTTTTTCAAAATCGTAGATTATTGTCGGCCTTACAACATAAATGGCATCATGGCACATTATATATAAATAAAAAAGTGCCGTGTAATGACGGCGGTTTATCCTTGGGACAGTTGTGGATTGCTCATCAAAAAAATATATAAAAGTATCATTGGTTACATAAGAGTTCTTAGTTTTATGATACAATTAAATTAATCAAAATATATGGATTAATAGTTATAAATAGATGTATAAGTATATTTACAAAAGGAGGGCGTATGTGTTTAGCAGTACCAGCACAGTTAATTTCTATTAATGAAGCCATTGGCACAGTGGAATTAACAGGTGCAACGCGCGATTGTAGTTTGCTTCTTGTGCCAGATGCAAAGGTGGGAGACTGGTTGTTAGTACATGCCGGTTTTGCAGTTCAAATTGTAGATGAAGAAGAAGCGAAGGCAACCTTAGATGCCTTCCGGGAGTTGGAAGAACTTGAAGAAGCTTACTTTACAGGAAAAACAGAAAACAGCTGATGCTTTATTACACCGTATTAGCGAACTACATACATCTGGCGAACGGGTGCGACTTATGGAAGTTTGTGGTACACATACAGTATCTATTTTTAGAGAAGGACTACGACAATTATTGCCATCGGGAATAGAATTAGTCAGTGGGCCTGGATGCCCTGTGTGTGTAACTGACCAAGTGTATATGGATAAAGCTCTAGAGTATGCCAAACGTGACGATGTTATTATTGCAACCTTTGGGGATATGCTGAAGGTGCCAGGCAGTTATAGTAGTCTTAGTGAAGCTCAAACACTGGGAGCTCATATTCATGTTATCTATACGCCGTTAGAAGTGTTGGAACTAAGTAAAAAAAATCCGGATAAGTATATAGTATTTTTAGCTATAGGGTTTGAAACGACTATTGCTGTCATCGGTGCTACTGTGAAAGCTGTAGCACAGGCTGGCGTGAAAAATGTATTGTTCTTGGTATCTCATAAATTGGTTCCTCCCGCATTACGCGCCTTATTAGATCGACAAGTAGGACAAATTGATGGATTTATCTTACCAGGGCATGTAAGTGTTATCATTGGAGAAAAACCATATCAATTTTTACCGGATGAGTATAAAATTCCATCCTGTATTGCTGGTTTTGATGGGGTAGAAATATTATCTGCTATCGTCAATATTTTAGAACAACGGGAAAGTGGTCATTTTGAAGTAGGTAATACTTATCACTCTGTTGTTATGAAGGAAGGCAATCCTGTGGCTGTGCGTATGATGAATGAAATATATGATGTTTGTGATGATGCATGGCGTGGTATTGGTATAATTCCAAATTCTGGGTTACAGCTTAATGATGACTACGCATTTCTAGATGCAGAAAAGGTGTTACCTATACATTTAGAAAAACCATCCCTTGATCCTAAAGGCTGTCAATGTGGTAGTGTATTACAAGGTTTAATCAAACCTAATGAGTGTCCGCTTTTTGGAAAAGCCTGTACGCCGGATCATGCGGTAGGTGCTTGTATGGTATCTGTAGAAGGTAGTTGTGCTGCATGGTATAAATATGGATTTTCTAGCGGCGGATTAGCCTGGGAGGATTAAATGGAACGAGTTCGTTTAGTTCATGGCAATGGTGGCCGTTTTAGCCACGAGTTGACAGAACGATTTATATTGAAATATTTTACTAATGATTTGTTAGCTCCCTTACATGATGGGGCACAATTTCCGGTGGTATCTGGGCGAATGGCTTTCACAACAGATTCCTATGTTGTACAACCCGCTTTTTTTCCAGGCGGCAATATCGGTAAATTAGCCGTATGCGGTACAGTTAACGACCTAGCTATGAATGGTGCAGTTCCACAATATCTTAGCTGTGGTTTAATCTTAGAAGAAGGACTTCCTTTTGATGAATTAGAAGCAATTTTAAGCACTATGTCTGAAATGGCAAAGCTTGCGAATGTGCAAATTGTAACGGGTGATACGAAGGTCGTAAAAAAAGGTGAAGTTGATAAAATTTATATCAATACAGCTGGTATTGGCATGATTCCAGATGGTATAAATATAGGTCCGAATTTTGTAAAATCTAATATGGATATTATTCTGTCCGGATCTATTGGTGATCACTCTATAGCTGTCATGGGACAACGATTTGGGCTAGAATTATCAGATTCCATTAAGACTGACTGTGCTCCATTAAATCATATGGTTCATGCTGTTTTACATGAAGTAGGGCCTCAAGTTGCACTATTGCGCGATCCTACGCGCGGTGGCGTGGGTACCGTTCTTAAAGAAATTGCTGAACAAAGCCAAGTGGGCATAAAGGTTGAGGAATCGGAGCTTATCATTCATGATGAAGTTCGTTCTGTTTGCGATATTTTAGGTTATGATCCTTTATACTTAGCAAATGAAGGTAAATGTATTTTCGTAGTAGACCCGGCTGTAACTAATCGTGTATTGGATATATTACATGGTTTTCCAGAAGGACGTGAAGCAACACGGATTGGTGTCACCATGGATAAAAATATTGGCAAAGTAGGCCTGCAAACATCTATTGGCGGTGTTCGTTTAGTAGATTTATTGGGTGAAGATCAAGTGCCGCGAATCTGTTGAGTCTTCTAGTCATAGTTATATGATTTGCTCTTAAAACATAGCTAAAAATTAAATTGTATAAAATTCATAAAAAACTCATTGTATTTTTATATAATTTTACTATCTTTAAGTGTAAGTATTTATACTTTCACTAGAAACTATGTATAGAATTTGTTAAAATATAAGTATCTATTAGGAGGCTTATCATGAAAAAGAAAATTATGACCGCTGTTCTAGGAATTTGTTTGACTACAACTGCATTTGGTGGCATTTTAACCACTCAAGCTGGCGGCTTAAGTAGCATCCTTGGTGGTGCTGCTAAAATTGGTGGCGTTGGCATTTTAGTTAGCAAATTTGGCCCACAAATCGATTCTTTCTTAAATAAATTACTAAAACAAAATAATTTGAGTACTGAATATACTACGAAGGTTGTACCTATCATTAGTATTGGTACAAAAGGGTATATTGGTGCTGCTCAAGTAACAGGCCCTGCATCTAGTATCGAACAAGTTAAGGCTGTTGCTCAAGTTGAAGGTAGCTTTAATGGCATGGTTCGTGTTAAAGGGTTAGTACCAGTAGATAGTACAAATCCAGTGGGTGCTTCCCGTGTTCAAGGTGTAGGTGTATCTGCACTTATTGATTTAAAAATTTAATGGCCACTGAGATACTTCTTTAGAAGTACTCAGAAAATAAGCACGGTCTTAGGCCCGTGCTTATTGTGCTGTTTAACGTATATATCCCATAGAGGATAAGTTGTGGAGGATTATATGAAGAAGCAAGTACTTACACTTTTGATGGCATCTTTGTTGACAGGTACCGCATTTGCTGCACCTGGTACAGTAACGGAAAAAACACAAGTATTAGAAAGCACTGTATATGGTGCACCTCAAGATGGTGCCATTGTGGACCGTATTAATCAATTGGATGAAACTGTATACGGCAACGGCTTTTCTGGCAATACTGCTACATTGAGTAAACGTGTAGATTCTTTATATGATTCCGTTGAAGGTAGTGGTACCAATATTTCATTGCGTGAAGAAATGGACGCACTTGAATATACATACCAAAACAGCATTAATGATGGTTCCTTGGTAGAACGTGTTGAAAAGATGGAACGTAGTGTGAATGGTAGAATTTCAACAGGTTCATTACAAAAACGTATTATTAGCTTAAAAACTAAGGTATATGGTAGTAATGTAACTCTTACAAATCAAGTAGGAACACTATCTTCTGATTACGTGTTCAAGGTAACACTAAATGATGCGGTATCCACAAAAACTAGTCATGAAGGGGATAGAGTTAAATTCACTGTTGCTGAAAATGTAATGGATGGCAATGTATTGTTGGTGCCAGCTGGTACGGTGGGATCTGCAACGATTACATCCTTGAAAAAAGCGCGCTCTTTTGGACGCAATGGTGCATTAGATATAACTTTTGACTCTGTTCCAGCTATTGATGGTACAGAATTTACTGCTGTACAAGGAAATGAGGCTAAGGAAAAAACAAAGGGCGAAATTAAAGCGGCTGGTGCCTCTGTCGCTGGTGCAGTTCTACTTGGCCCCGTTGGCTTAGTAGGCGGTGCTTTCATTAAGGGTAAAAATATTGATTACCCAGTAGGTTCCACTGTATTTATTCAACCTCAAGACTCTGTATCTATTCAAGGCCTTGTTATTGGTGGGGATGGGTTGGCTCATAGCGATGATGAACTAGCTGAAGCCGTGACTGTACCGACTGCGAATGATGATTCCGTAGATAGCACTGTGGATGAAACAGATGATTCAACTGTGAACACTGATGAAGAAGATGCAAATGATGCAAATGATGCAAATGATGTAGTAGAAAATGTTTCACAACCAATCGTTGTAGTAAAGCGTAACCAATAGAGGAGTTTAGTAACCATGAGGAAACAAAGAGTACAATGGCTCGTGGCAGCATGCTTGCTTTGTTTAGCCCAGCCAGCGTGGGCTGCTTCAGAAACAATTACATATCAAGATAGTTTAGATAGTATATCTGAATCATATCCAGGAGAATTGCAACAACCTTCGACACCTGAACGCAGCAATATTCGTGTTGTTCGTCGTGGTGCTTCACCTATTACTGCGCCAACAGAAAAATTACCAACTCGCGTTGATGCAGATAAAATGACGTATTCTGGTAGTACTGGAGATGTTAATGCTATAGGGAATGTTGTGGTTACACAAGGAAATCGTACCCTGTTAGCTAATCGCATCACAGGAAATACGAAGACTACGGAGTATCGAACTGCTGATGGTCCATATCGCTATTTAGAAGATGGTGGTAAGACAAAAGACCTTACTGGTGATGTTATGACTTATCGTACGAGTGATCAACATTTTGATGCAGGTTATACACAAGGATGGTCTGACCCGTATTATGTGAAGGGCCAGAATTTATCCTATGATGGTCAAACTGGGTCCATTGAAAAAGGTATGATTACATCTAAGCATGCGATGGCATTTAAGCATACACCAGATTATCGCATTGAAGGCAACGACATTAAAATCTACCCTGGCGATAAGGTTGTAATTCAGCATCCAAGCTTCTATATTAAGAATTTCAAACTATTTAGTTTAAAATCTTATACGAAATCTTTACGTGGTGATAAGCAAGGTAAAGTAAGCACATTTTCTATTATGCCTCGACCAATTTATAATAGTGATGATGGCATTGGCTTGCGTGGAAATGCCGAGATACCATTAGGAAAATCCGGTGAAGCGTATTTTGATTATAAATGGTATTCAAAAGCTGGATTTAAACCACAAATAGGCTACCGTTACTATTTACCATGGGGAACAGCATCAATTGGGTATAGTAAAGAATCTAACGAATATAATGATGAAACTGTATGGGTAGAAAAGATTGGTGAATTCCGTATCGATACACATACTTATCATGTTGGTTCGTCTCCATTTACCGTACGGGGTGAAACAAGTATTGGTTATTGGAAGGAAGGTTCTGTAAAGGGCTCCCATAAGGATTATAAGGTGGAGGTATCTCATGACCCGATTAATCTTTGGAAAGATGGTACATTGCGTTTCTTTGGTGGGTATCAACGCGATTATTACGGTTATGATAAATCGATACGTAGCATGCCGTATTGGGGTGCTCAATTCCGTACATCTGTTGGGCCTAGAGTTAATGCATGGGTTTCTTACAATCAACGTAATATTAGTTATAATAATTCTCCATATCGTTTTGATAGTACAGAGCTTCCTAAAGAGCTCATCTATGGTGGTTCCTTTAAATTGACACGTCTTGATGACATATCTGTGAGTGTTAAACAGAATATGATGAGTGGTGATGTAGATTCTATTTACTATACATACCATCGTGATTTACATTCTTTTGATATGTATTTAACATATAAAGATTCCCATAAAAATGATAATAACCAATGGAAAATCAAATTCGTTGGTAAAGATTTCTAAGGAGTATAAATATGAAGTCTATTCGTAAGGCTGTTATTCCTGCTGCTGGTTTTGGTACACGATTTTTGCCAGCTACAAAAGCACAACCAAAAGAAATGTTACCTATCGTTGATACACCGGCGATTCAATATATTGTAAAAGAAGCGTTGGATTCTGGTATTGAAGAGATTCTTATTATAACTGGTCGTAGTAAGCGTGCTATAGAGGATCACTTTGATAGTAGTGTTGAATTAGAAGAACTATTGCAAAGGCAAGGTAAAAATAAACAATTAGCTATGGTAAAAGATTTGGCGGATATAAAAATTCATTTCATCCGTCAAAAAGCACCTCGTGGTTTAGGCGATGCTGTATTATGTGCTAAAGCTTTTATCGGTGATGAGCCGTTTGCCGTATTATTGGGTGATGATATTGTTTATAATCCAGAAAAACCATGCTTACAACAGTTGATGGATTGTTATGAAGAACATCCAGGCATCATATTAGGCGCTCAATTTGTACCGAAAGAAAAGGTAAGCTCCTATGGGATTGTGTCAGGAGAGCCGTTGGCAGACAACTTGTATCGCGTTCATGGATTAGTAGAAAAACCAAGTGTTGATAAGGCACCGTCCAATTTAGCTGTTCTTGGTCGGTATATTTTAACACCTGATATTTTTGATATCTTAGAGAATACAAAACCAGGTGTTGGTAATGAAGTACAACTAACAGATGCATTGGCTGCATCTAAAACGGATACTTATGCTTTAGCCTATGAAGGTATTCGCTATGATACAGGTGATAAATTAGGCTATTTGAAAGCTACTGTAGAATATGCGCTTCGTAATGACGAATTAGGTTCAGCATTTAAGGAATATTTAAAAGGATTAAAGTTATAAAATAGCTTATATATTCTTTCGACCTAGATAAAAAATTGAAGCCACCATTGATTATCAATGGTGGCTTTTGTTGTTAACTTATATGAGCTAGCTGGTTGACTATAGTGTTTTCGTTGATTATAATTTAATAGTAACGGTATAAAACTGTTATTATACTGATTAAATTATAAGGAGTCATATGCGAGATTTATTAGCTCTTTTGACGGATGAAGAAACATTAAATTTACCTACTAATTGTGTTATTACGAAGGCTTATTTTGATACGCAAGGCACAGATGAAACTGTGTTTCATGATGTAGAGTATAAAGGCAGTCATATATCTGTTTGTATGTCTAATACAAGTGGTACATTATGGGTTGATTTATTACAATTAACGAAACCTTTGCAACTTCGTGAGATTCCTAAAGTTGATGCTCGAGTTAAGAACATTACATTTACAAAGGATGAGATTATACAATTTGTAGAGGCTGTAAATGATCGTAATCGTATTCATCGTGAAGTTCCTTATATCGTGCCAGGGTTACTTATACTTGAGTATCTTTGGACTTATATGCTAAACAGTAATGCAAAGGCAGGTATGTCTATTCGTTTTTTAACACCTATGCTTGCTAATGATTGTGTTTTTATTGAAAGTCAACGTGAAGGTAATGTCTTAGTTGGCAAATTAGATGATATGATTCTTTTTAAGGCTCGTCTTCATGATGAGCATAGAACGAATTAAGATTTTATGTGAATGAGGTATATTATGGAAGCAAGACGTTTAACAAAAATGGCTTTATTAACAGCGCTATTGTGTGTATCAGCATGGATTTCATTCCCATTACCATTTAGCCCTGCTATGGTAACAGCATTAACATTAGTAGCCACATTGACAGGTTTATTACTATCACCTAAGGATACATTAATTGTATTTATCGTGTATGTACTGCTTGGAACTGTAGGATTACCAGTCTTTGTAGGCGGTACATCTGGATTGGGTAAGTTGCTCGGACCTACTGGCGGTTTTATTTTCTCTTGGCCAATAGCGTATACATTGTTAAGTATCTGCAAAGGTAAATCTAGAAGTTTCTTATCCTATAGCTGGCGTTCTATAGCCATCACAATTCCTGTAGTATATATTTTTGGTGTAGCTGGATTTATGATTGTTACAGGTACTCCATTCTGGGCATCTCTACCTATTGTGATGCTTCCCTATATTCCTGGTGACATTGTTAAATGTTTAGTGGCTTCTTGGTTAGCTACAAAAATTAAAATATAATGATGATATGTGTAGGAGGTGTTATGAGTACACCTCCTTATTTATATGGAGTAATGCTATGCCTGTTTTCATTCATAATGGATTACGTACACCAATTGGTGTTGTTAACGGACAATATAAATCAATACGCCCTGAATTGCTTGGCGCCAAGGTGTTGAATCAGCTATTTGACTCAATAAACACATCTTCTATAGATGTCATTTTTTGTGGCAATGCAGTTGGTACTGGTGGGAATGTTGCAAGATTGATGGGGCTTTATAGTAAATTACCGAATACGATACCAGCGGTTACTGTAGACATGCAATGTGCATCAGGTCTGATGAGTATTGAGATGGCCTATGCTCATATAGCATCTGGAATGATGAATACAGTCATTGCTGGTGGTATTGAAAGCTCGTCCTTACAACCCTTAAGAAGATATGCTGAGCATGATGATCGCAGTGGTGATTATATGGTAGCACAATTTTCTCCCAAGGAATTATCTTCCTTAGCAATGTTAGAAGGTGCTGAACGTACCATGTTGAAACATAATATAAAAGGAGACGAATTAAATCCCTATATTGTTAGGAGCCATCGATGTGCACAATATGCGAAAGACAAGGGGATACTTTCACCATATATACAGGACATTGAAATAGATGGAAAGTTTTGTATTGATGAATCGATACGCCCATCTATGAATGAAAAATTGTTAAATCGTATGAAGCCTTTGTTGGGGCCAAATTCTATAACGACAGCTGGCAATGCATGCCTTACTCATGATGGTGCAGCCTTTGTTACATTGAGTAGTCAGGAAGGACCATTTAGGATTGTGCATGCCATGCCTTGGGCAGGAGATCCTCTATATAGTCCAGAAGGTGCTTTGTTAAGTACAAAAAAAATATTAGATGCGACCGGTCTTTCACCAACCGCAATTGATGTATTTGAATGGAATGAGGCATTCGCTGTCATCTCTGCCTTGTTCGGACGAGAATATCCGGAGCTTATTGACCGATATAATATACTTGGTGGTGCACTAGCTTATGGGCATCCCTATGGTTGTTCTGGCGCGATGCTTTTGATACATTGCATGGCAGCTTTACAGTACTGTAAAGGTCATTATGGATTATGTGCTATTGCTGGAGCTGGTGGTACAGGAACGGCT
>FLRV01000101.1_pt1 | contig 13404 bp, 13 predicted proteins | sample 1550491 | NCBI WGS metagenome assembly FLRV01 (sample SAMEA4031763, study PRJEB14383) | metagenome | biome: human; feature: oral; material: saliva | place: Philippines | collected 2014 | reverse complement strand
TCTTCCCACCAACCAAGGCTGTTAAGAATAAAATCATATATGAGAGCGATGAGACCAGAACCAAGCATGAGTTTTGCTTTGCTACCTTCATTACTCATCAAAACTTCAGCTGCAGCGCGACCGCTTGGGAACGGATACACATAGTGCATTTCTTCTACAAAGTAGCGACGGAACATAACACATAATAGAACACCAAGTACGCCACCGAGAATAATTGGAATTGCCATTTGTGCAAAGGTTACATCTGTTACACCCCAAATATAAAGGGCTGGCAAGAAGAACATAGCCCCTGCTAATGTGTTCGTACTGGAACTAGCGATAGCCTGAATGTGAACCGTTTCAGCAAAAGCATTTTGCCGCTTTAAAATAACCGCTGTACCCATAGCAAGTACAGATACTGGAGCAAAGGCATCAACAGTTTGACCTATTTTCAAACATAGATAACCTACAGCCAGTGTGAAAATTGCCGCATAGAATAGGCCCCAGAATACTACATACGAGTTAATCTCTACGTAATCCTTCTTAGGATCCAAAACCGGTTCTACGGGCGGAATGGAACGAGTTTCGTCCGACATAGTAAAACCTCCTCACAGAAAACTACAAACGTATAACTATTCACCTTTATACTAACATGGTCAAATACTTGATTCAATTACTTTATATGCATAACAAGAATATTTTTACACGTTATACATCAATATCTTTGCATTTTATCTATTACTAGTCTACAATGAGGATATAGTATGGCTATCTTTTTACACTAATTTACAGTCAAAATAATATAACCATCATATTCTCACAAGGAGGCTCATTATGGAATCAATGGTTGAACGTTTTGTCCGCTACACCAGCATAAATACTCGGTCAAACGAGGAAAGCACTACTATTCCGAGTACACAAACACAAGTAGATTTTGCAACTAATGTACTTGTTCCCGATTTAAAAGCAATCGGCTTAGACGAAGTGATTTATAATCGGGAAAATGGTTTTGTTATTGGTACACTCAATGCTAATACAGACGAGAAAGCACCTTCTATCGGCTTTATCGCCCATATGGATACAGCAGACTACAACGCTGAAAACATTAAACCACGTATCATTGAAAACTATGATGGCAGCGATATTTGCCTCAATGAAGAGCATCAAATCTTTACACGCCGTGCAGACTTCCCTAACCTAAAAAACTATATTGGTAAATCCTTAGTGGTAACCGACGGTCTAACACTTCTCGGCGGCGATGATAAGGCTGGTATCTGTGAAATCATGGAGGCCCTCTCCTACCTCGTAGCTCATCCAGAAATAAAACATGGCAAAATCATGTGTGCCTTTGGTCCAGATGAAGAAATCGGCACTGGTGCAGACCACTTTGATGTAAAACAATTCCCTGTTGACTATGCTTACACGATCGACGGTGAAAGCCTGGGCCAACTAGAGTATGAAACCTTTAACGCTGCAGGTGGTACAGTTATTCTCAAAGGCGTATCAGTACACACAGGCACAGCTAAGGGTATTATGATTAACTGTGCCAAACTAGCTATGCAATTCGATGCACTCTTACCAGGGGCTGCCGTTCCGGAACACACTTGTGGTCGTCAAGGTTTCTTTATGCTTATGAGTATGGAAACACAAGTAGATACAGGTAAGATGAACTATATCATCCGCGACCATGACAAGGAATTGTTCGAAGCGAAAAAAGCATTCTTCCTACAAGCAGGCCAAACATTAAACGAAATCTATGGCCGTGAAGTATGCGAAGTTTCCGTAAAAGATCAATATTACAATATGTATGACATCATCAAAGATAATATGGAATGTGTAAATGTAGCCAAAGCGGCCATGGAAAAAGCGGGCATTACACCTATTTGCGATCCTATCCGCGGTGGTACTGATGGCTCTAAAATTTCGTTTATGGGTATTCCAACACCAAATATCTTTACCGGTGTAGAAAACCTTCACGGACGTCATGAATTTGCATGTATCGACGATATGAAAAAAGCTGTTGAAGTTATCGTCAACATTGTAAATATCGAAAAATAATACTATAAGATAGCCAAATGACTATCCGAGCAACTGCTCGAATAGTCATTTTTTATTACTCTATAAAATTGTATACCCAATGTCAAACATCGTTTTATGCAAGTTTACCTTTACGTTTACGATTTCTAATTCGTTCTTCTTCAGCGCGAGCTTTCAAGGAAAGATCTTTTTCAGTTCCTACATAACGACCATAGAATAGATAGTACACAACTAATGCTACAAGGGCAACTACTACAGTTACGTGGAACATGCTCGTATATCCTACCACTTCTTTAATAGCACCTAAGATATATGGGCCAAAGCCAAGGCCTATATCTAAAGCAATAAAATAAGTAGATGTAGCAACCCCAATACGGTGAACTGGTACAATTTTAACAGTTACCGCTTGACCATTGGACATGAATGTACCGTAGCCAAGTCCGACGAATACGGCGGATAAAAGTACAAGCCATGTAGAGTGAGCAATGGATAGTAAGAAAATACCAAGCGCTAAGGATACGAAGCAAGGATATAAAACGAAGTTTTCCCCTTTCATATCAAATAGAATACCAAGTAAAGGTCTTGTGATAGTAATCACTACGGCATAGACAACAAAGAAGAATGTGCCCGCCATAATAAGGTCTAGGTCTCTTGTATAGGCTGCCATAAAGCCGATAACACCAGAGTATGCGAAACCTACAAGCACCGAAACAAGGCTAATAGAATTCATACGAGGTTCAATATAATCGGAAATCTTAATACCCTTATGAGCTTCAGACTCAATATCGAGTTTAGGTTCCTTAAACTTCATAATTACGGCACAAATGCCACAAATAACGATAAGGGCAACACAGAATGCAATGATAAAGTCATACCCAAGACTATGAAGCATTAAAATACCTAAGAATGGGCCTACTGCAGCAGCAAGGGATGTAGATAAACCATAATAGTTAATCCCTTCCCCACGGCGTGATTGAGGTATAATGGCAGCAATGATCGTACTTGTTGCAGTCGATGTAATACCGTAAGCAAAACCATTTAAGAAACGAACACTATTGAGCATTAACAAATTAGGTGTATAGAAATACATGGCCGTTGAAGCCAAATAAATAAACAAACCTAAGTACAGCATCTTGCGGCATCCGAGGACACTAATAAAACGTCCAGCTAATAACCGGGCCACGACAGTACCGATAATATATATACCAACAGCTAAACCTGCTTGACTAGCTGTGGCGTGAAGGTTATCTTTTGCAACTACAGCAATAATAACAATTAATAAATAATAAATCAAAAATACTAAGAAATTAATCAAAGTATCAAGGACAAATGATCTTGTCCATAAGGCCTCCTTAGCCTTATCCATAGTATCAACTCCTATTTCTAAAATATTTGTCAACCATATAATGACATTGGTTAATTATAGACCTCTCATCATAAAAAGCAAGAATTAAAAAGTTATTGTTGTTATCACTTTTAATTATGACTGATGCTATAGATTTATATGCAATAAGCAACTCACCATATCGCCTATTTACGTAAATTTTTAATAATAAAACACCTTTGACTGTCCCCCCTAATTTACCAATCAGAGTAGACAATCAAAGGTATTCTACTAGGTATAAACTATTTATTATTTTGTTTGTAAGCCACAAGCTTTAAAGAATTCCTTATAAGCATCTGCTTTTTTTACAAGGCTCAACGGATACGCTCTAGAGGTAGATGGCAAACGCGTCAAAGAAAGTTCTCGACCTTCATAGACAAACGGAATCGTTTCCCCTGTTTTGGGTAATTTTACCTTTTCAGGTAATAAGCTAAGTAAGATTTCTGTAGCCTTACCACCAGTCGTACCGATGTGCTTACAATTTGGAATTTGATCGAGTACAGCTTTCAAATTGACCGCTTCTACAACAGTAAGGAATGCATCGGATGCATTGCCATGTTCGCGAATTGCCTTATATACGGTTGGACAAGATGCAATACCCACTTGGTCTAAGAACGATTTAATCTTGTCTGGATCCATGGCTTTTTCTTCGCCTTTTCTAAAGTGTTCTTTATCATTGAAGAATACTAGCCCAAATACACGCCACATATCATTTTGGAAATTAGGGTAATGGAATTCCATAGCACGCTTAGAAGCTTCCGGTGGGAATGTTCCCATCATCATAACCGTTGCATTCTTTGGCAAGAATGGCGGAAATGGTCTCGTTTCTACAACTTTATCGGATTCATTGTTAATAGTAGTATTATCGCTCACGATACACATCTCCTTATTACTGAACCATCGGTTGCGTCATGATAGTATTAACCGCATCAAAACCTGTTGGTACAGGAGATACAAGATATAAACATACAACGGCAGCTATAGCAAACCCAATTGCTAGGTAAGAGAATGTACCGCGTTTAGGGAATTCATACAATCCGAACATGCGTATACCAATGGCTGCACCAATGGCAGTAATAAAAGATGGCAAGGAGAACATGCCATATACGCCAAAGATAACCATCAATCCCGCATAACCACCTACTACAGTAATCATTGGCAACATACGATCCATAGGACTCTTGTAATCACGTGTTAATCCAGATGGATAGTTGGAACTTTCAATACCGAACAAGCCAAGTAAAATACCAAAGTCAACCCAAATAAATTCCCAAATGCCTTTAAATGCATTTCGATTACGACCTGCATACCATGCAAAACCTGTAATCCCTAAAATAGCCAAGCCAACTAATCCAAAATAATAGTCCCCACTAATAGTAGGTCCTACGTAGGCGCCAATAGCTGTTACAATAGCACTGAGAATGGAAAGAACAATGACACGATGAACGGCTGGGCGTTCTCGTTCAGGAATGCGTTTGAACACAGTAGCTAATAACTCCAATACAAAGCAGGCCATAAAAACAGCAATGCCGATAGCTGGATTAATGAAAATGCCGATTACGGTCAAAACTAAAGGGATCAACAAGCGCCATTTAGGAAACAACACAAGATCCTTGTAATCAAGGCGCACATCTTGTGTTTCGGATGTGAAATTGTTATACACCACAAATAAAAGCATAAATGCAACTACATCCAGTGGCGTAGCCCCCCAAATCAATAGGGTTGGGACGATAATCATGGACAATGCGACGCCAGATATTCTAGATAAACCAGCTGCAACAAATCCTAAAAGTAAAAATGGTAATAATAATGTTAAATATTCGAACATAATAAACCTCCCATCATATAAATCTAAGTATATAGTAATTAACTACAAATTTCTATACCAAATGGTTTGAGGTTTATGCATATTTACCATACGACACCATCCTATACTACGTCTTTACTAGGATTGTTGATGCTTTAATCTGTTTCTTATAACAGATGTGGAACAGTCGAGTTGTCGTGCAATAGCTGCAATCGATAATCCCTCCATCCGTAATCTACTAATTTCATTCATATCTACCTCTAACCGTTTGCCACGCAATGTGACACCAGATTCTCGTAAATATAATGCAACCGTATTGGCTTGCAATTGATAGGCAACACCTATATCCTTTGTACTCAACCCATGATAGCTATACAAATAGCTCATTTCATCGATAGGCATCACCTTACGCCTCCCGCCACGTATATTAACGCCCATATGATGTAAGATATGTAATACCTTCCATCGCGAAACTCCCATCATATCGGCAATACGAGTTGTACTATTACCACTTTCATAGGCTTTTTTAATACGATCTGGTTCTACACTATGTATAGAATGGTCATGAGTACAAAGCAATCCATACTCATGTAATCGATTAGATATGGTCGCAGTGGATACATTAAAACGACGGGCCAATGCTTCAATACTCGTATGACTCACTTCATATAGATTGACTAAGGTTGCGCGATTGATATCTTTACGCGTTTCACGTCTCGGTATCTTATATAATTGCATGCGCCTGACAATTGTATCTACACTACACCCAATATAATCAGCAATATCTCGTAAGGTCCATTTCTCTTTGACATATAAATTCTCTAATAATTGTTTTGGAATATTTCGTACACTACGATACATATAATCGCTCCTTTCATATAATTTAGGTGAACTTTATCCCCATGCCTATTACATATATTATGAAAGTTCAACTACGTGCGTTGCAATAGAAAAAGGGTTCCCAATAGTCACCCCTGTGACCATTGGGAACCCTTGTCTTTATGAGGAACATATATACATTATCGAGTCCTATGCCGCAATGCCTTTGGTTTTTCTAGTATAAAAGCCCATTTCATGCCTTCTTTAATATCATGACGCGACTTATGAGCCTTCTTCGTTAAAGGCTTCGTATAAGTCTCTATATCAACGAGAGGCATCTTTCCTACTTCCATTGCTTTTTGGTGCTTAAACTCTTCTAAGCGCTCAGTTAAAGAAGATATCGCAACCGCTTTGCTAGTAGATACTTTACGCTCTTCCAGCTTTTTAGATGCATTATCCACAGCAGGTTCTTCTATTTTACGTTCAATAGAAATACCGTATTCACGTTCCATATCCTCCCAAGTCTTTTCAGCGCCTGAGCTTTCATACTCATCAGCTTCTTCAGTCTTTGAGCTTTTCAAAAAAGAGAATACGATATATGCAATTATAGCTAGAACAAATATAGGATTATGCGTAAAGGCTGATAGTACTGTAGACAAAATAGAGTCCATAATTACTCCTATTCACCATCTGCTAAATTCTCACGCATCTTAGTGTCTGCAATAATATTGTTCATATTATAGTAATCCATAACGCCGATATTACCATTTCTGAAAGCTTCTGCCAATGCTTTAGGAACTTCAGCTTGCGCTTCCACAACCTTAGCTTGCATATCTTGTGTTTTAGCACGCATTTCTTGTTCTGTAGCAACGGCCATAGCACGGCGTTCTTCGGCACGAGCTTGTGCAATTTTCTTATCTGCTTCCGCTTGGTCTGTTTGCAATTGAGCACCAATATTACGTCCCACGTCTACGTCAGCGATATCGATAGATAAGATTTCAAAGGCAGTCCCCGCATCAAGGCCTTTGCCCAATACAGTACGAGAAATGTGATCTGGATTTTCCAATACATCTGTATGCTCTTCAGAAGAACCTACCGTCGTAACGATACCTTCACCAACACGGGCGATGATTGTCGCTTCACCAGCACCACCAACAAGGCGGTCAATATTAGCACGTACCGTTACGCGAGCACGAACCTTAAGTTCAATACCATTTTTTGCCACTGCAGAAATAATCGGTGTTTCAATAACCTTAGGGTTAACGGACATTTGAACCGCTTCCAATACATCACGACCTGCGAGGTCGATAGCGGCAGAACGTTCAAATGTCAACGGAATGGATGCGCGTTCAGCAGCAATCAAAGCATCTACAACGCGGTCAACGTCACCACCAGCAAGATAATGTGCTTCCAATTGATTTACATTAACCTCAAGGCCTGCTTTATTCGCCTTAATCAAAGGCATTACGATTTGAGATGGATTTACACGACGTAAACGCATACCAACCAATGTGAAAATGCCTACGTTAACGCCGGCTGCCAACGCAGATACCCAAAGGCCTAATGGCACAACATACAAGAATACCATAATCCCAATCAATAGAATTGGAATCAAAATTAAAATACCTACATCCATAATAACCTCCATTATTTACGACGATGTGGTGAAAGCTTAATCGCGCTTTCTAACTATATTGCGGCCACCCACAACACGAAGTACCACAATAGGTGAACCGGCATCAATGAAGTCCCCTTCGGTCACAACATCTACCAAATTACCATCAATTTTAGCAATACCTGCAGGGCGCAGTGTAGTATGAGCTACACCTTCTTTACCGACTAAGTCATCTAATACATCATTAGATACATAGCCAGCTTTTGTCGTAGACCGTTGCCCTAAGGTAAAGAGCTTGCCAATCCAGGTTTTTGAAAAGTAATTAAAGAAGGTTAATAATACTACGACTAGTACAATCGTGATACCAAGCACCGCATATAAGGCTACATCGGTACCGCCAAGGCCGATAAATACGCCCCACATAAACAAACAGTACCCGATAAGGCCCGCAATACCACCAGGTATAACTAATTCAATCGCCATCAATATGAGACCTATAATAAGCCAAAAAATATAATCCATATAAACCTCCTTTCATAAAACATTTCATACAATATATTATACAATAGACATTTATATTTTTCCAATAAACACTCTTCTATGGTATATATAAAGTTCTACTATGCAAAAACGCGTAGCCGAAAAGCTACGCGTTAATTAAAAGTTTTGTTATATATTCAAATGTATAATCAATTATACATCTGTTTTCTTTAATTGATCATTACCAATACCTGTTTTTTGTAAGATAAGAAGTATGATACTCATCCCCATGCCGACAACAGTTGCCAAACCCATGCCTTTTAAAACAACAGGGCCAATTACGAGTTGTGCACCACTAAGGCCTACAACAAGAATAACAGATGTAAGAATCATGTTAACAGGATTTGTATAGTCTACCTTGCGTTCTACGAGCATACGTAACCCAGAAGCAGCGATGATACCGAACAATAGAATCGATACACCACCCATAACAGGAACCGGAATGGCATGGATAAGAGCGGCTACCTTGCCCACGAAGGAAATAATCATAGCCAATATAGCTGCACCGCCGATAACCCATACGCTAAAGCACCGTGTAATCGCTAGTACACCGATATTTTCACCATACGTTGTATTTGGTGTAGCCCCAAAGAAACCAGAAAGAATATTAGCAAGGCCATCACCTAATAAAGAACGTTCTAAGCCAGGGTCTTTCATAAGATCTTTTGATACGATATTACTCGTAACAACAAGGTGACCTACGTGTTCCGCAAACACTACAAACAATGCGGGCATAATCATGACGATGGCATTGATATCAAATTCAGGCATACCATAAAACTGCGGCAACGAGAACCATGGTGCTGCTTCAACAGCGGAAAAATCGACAACGCCCATGATAGCAGATAAGATATAACCTGCCACTACGCCGATAAGCACAGGAATTACAGCAAGGAATCCTCGGAATACGACGGTGCCTAATAAGGTCACAATCAAGGAGAACATAGATACTATGATAGCCTGTTCATGAGACATTCCAAGATTTTGATCACCGATGAGTCCAGCCATACCCATAGCGACTGGAGCAAGTTCAAGACCGATGATAGCAACGATAGCCCCCATCGCAGCTGGTGGAAATAATTTATCAATCCAGCCGATGCCAATATAGCGAACTAAGAACGATAAAATAACAAAGGATAAGCCGAATACGACAAAAGCGCCTTTAGCTGCTTCATAACCCAATCCTGCAGCCAACACTGCACTGACAGGAGCAATAAAAGCAAAGCTAGAGCCTAAATATGCTGGAATCTTACCTTTACATACGAATAAGTACAGCAATGTACCAATGCCATTCATAAATAATGCCGTTGCTGGATCGACTTTCAACAAATACGGTACAAGTACGGTAGAGCCAAACATGGCAAATAAATGTTGAAAGCTAAGTGGCAATAATTTACCCAATGATGGGCGCTCTTGAATATCAATAAAATCGTTCATAATTTTCCCTCATACACAACACATATATTATCGTTTACTTGGTGGTACAAAACGTCCCGGTAATTTAGGTTCAACCGTTCTATTCGGTCTAAACCGACTCTGCGTTTCCTCCCGCAACGAAGGTAACGTTTCCTTTGTACCTACTGGTTTAACACCTTCTACGCCACGTCTCGCAATACTTGCTAAAATACCAATAGCCAAACAGTTCATCATCAACGAAGAACCACCATAGCTAACGAACGGCAATGGTACCCCTGTTACAGGCAACATACCACAAACCATGGCGATATTGAAGAATGCTTGACCACTGATGAGAATCGTAATTCCAATGGCTAACCATCTACCAAAAGCATCGCGTGCTCTATTAGCAATACGGAATCCAAAATACGTAAACATGGCCATTAAGAATACAACCAAAATAGCGCCTAAAAAGCCCATTTCCTGTGCCCAAACAGCAAAGGCAAAGTCCGTATGCGCTTCAGGTAGATAGAAATACTTTGACGTACCATTCAGAAGGCCTTGTCCAAAGAACCCACCTGAGCCTACGGCTAACAAACCTTGTACAGTTTGATAGCCTTTATCCTGTGCATAGGACCAGGGATCAAACCAAGATACAACGCGCTCCCACCGATACGAACTACTACGGGCCGCATAAATCCCCAAGACAATAGCCCCCATCAAGGATAAGCCAAATATACTTTTTTCAAAGCCAGATAAGAATATTAACAGGTAGGAGAACCCTATAATCAATACGGCAGTCCCCATATCTGGCTGTTTAATGGTGAGCAAAGCAAATATGATTGGCCAAAGCAACATATATCCCATATATCTAATACGTTCAAAAGCGTATCCTAAAGCAACTTCTTTTTGGGACAGGCCTTTTTTAGGTTTAAACATGGATGTAAATCTTGGTTTCACCCACGGTTTATCCGCCAATTTAGCTGCGGTCCACATTAGTGCGGCTAATTTAGCAAACTCTGATGGTTGAAACGAGAATAGACCAAAAGAAATCCACCGGCGCGCACCATTGACCTCTACACCGACCAAATATATGGCCACTAGGGATACTGCGGTCAAGCCCATTATCCAGGTCAGTAATTTAGCATTTTGTAATCGACGATAATCAAATCGATACAGAAACACGCCCAAAATAGCAGAAACTAATAAATAACCTAAATGTTTCGGTGCATAGCCCAACAATCCAGTATCTGTTGTAATCGATCCAACATAGGTGGCACTAAAGATGTTAATGCTACCAATCAAGGCCATAAGAGCTATAGGCAATAACATGCCTTGTAGGTCGTTCTTAAACACTTTCTCCCAAAAGTGTTTCTTCTTTTCCCCTTGTTGCAACATATTATGCCTCCTTAGTAACAGTCGGTTTCACTGCTTCTAATCGGAAAATAGGTTGTCCCTTTGCGCTAAATTTCTCTTCATATTCCGTTTTTACATTTGGTAAATCTGTACTATGTAAATCATAGGTGACATTCTTGAGTTCCCACCCACAACTTTTGAACTCCTCTAAGGAGAACATAAACAAGTCTTCATTGTCGGTTTTAAAGTGAACTTCGCCATTATCTTTTAACAAACGTGCATAGCGGTCAAGGAATGTATGATATGTTAAGCGACGTTTAGCATGTTTAGCCTTAGGCCATGGATCACAGAAATTGATATAGAATCGATCTACTTCGCCAGGGGCTACAATTTCTTCAATCCCTGCGATATCAAACAAAGATACTTTTGCATTATCCCGTTGAGCTTCGAAAATCTTTTGTGCTGCATAGTAAATTACACCAATTTGAACTTCAAAACCAACAAAATTTGCATCTGGATATGCTTCAGACATGCCTGCAATAAATCGCCCCTTACCAGTGCCTAGTTCCATGTATAATGGTCGTTCCGGATGCGAAAAAGCCTCTCTCCATTTGCCTTTATAAGTCTCTTGTCCTGATAAAATAATGTGTGAATCATACTCGTGAATAGCCTCATCAATCCACGGTTTTCTACGAAGACGCATCGTTACTCCTTATATGTCTATTTTGAAAGTACTATATTACATAACTAATTGTTACCTATCCTTATTATTATAGAAAAATGCTTTACTTTACGTCAATTAGTAATATAAAAAAGCCCCTGTCATTATGAAAAGACAAGGGCTCATCATTAATTAGATAGCATATTTTCTAAATATTCAATTTGTTGCGGGCTCAAACCAAGCTCTGTTAAGCTTTTCTTAGATGAAGCAAACACCGCATTTGATTTACCAACACGAGTACCTAATGCCGCTGCTGCTACGAGTTCACGATCAAGTTTTCCTAGACGTGATCTGTTTCTATTTTGTGGTTTTGGCTTTTTAATACGGAATGTATTATATTTTACAGCTGTTGACGCTTCATCAGCTTTAATTTTGGCAGCCATATTTGTACTATTAGAGCCATTACCTAGTAGAGCACTTAATCCCACTCGCTTTGGCACGAGTTTATCATAATCTACACCAAACTCGGGGCGTTCTTCACGAAGTTGTTCAAATGTAGCAAGAGCCGCATTCATTTGCTTTAAACCCGCTGCAGAATACAACTGACGAATAGCAATACTTACCTCTTGAGGTGTCAAAGTACCGCGTTCAATAGCAGAAATAATCGTTTCTCTTAACGAGCCAAGATCTCCGCTAGCTGTATAACGTCCAATTTCAACAAGATCTTTTTGACGTTCATTGAGCTCTTTTGGTACATATATATTAAATTCTGAGATGGAAGGCGCTTTTTTGGTTATCGGTTCTGCGGCACCATTTACCTCACACAGATAACCACTGCTGACTACAGCCAGAGCCACGGCCAAAGTTAAAACCTTTTTCAATGTTTCCAAATCTCCCTTTACACACCAACAAAAGCACGTTTACGTTCATATACTAACCAATACAGATTTCTAAATTAATTAAACTGTATTATACATCATAATGAGTCAATCTGTTATTATTATATACTACTTCATCTATTATTTATAGTCATATTAATAAAAAACTATAAAATATTTTATTTATAAACAACTTATCATATATAGAAAAATAGTAGCTTCTATGCTAATTAATAGAAACTACTACTTAACGTCATTACTTATAAATAATTTTTATAAATGTCGTGATACAATCCTTGTTTAACGCAACATACTTTTGGCATCATTTACAATTTGTTCTACAGAAATACCGTTTTCTTGCAAAAGCTCCGCCGCATCATAGCGATCATGGAACTCCTTAGCAATGCCATAATTCTTAACACGCATTGTAGATGGTCCATAGAAGCTGGCCACGCGTTGGCCCCAACCACCTTCTACTACACCATCTTCCAAGGTAAATACTACAGAATGATTTACTTTCAAATCTTCTAGTAGTTCTTCATCTAGGCCAGACGCAAATTTAGGATTTACTACGGTTGCATTAATGCCTACTTTAGCCAATTCATTAGCTACTTGATTAGCGAGATGATAGAAATTACCTAAGCCTAATAAAGCAATGCCTTTGCCATGCCGAGTCACTTCAGATTTATTTAAGAGACTATAATCCGTCGTATCAGCCACACCAGTAGATATAAATTTACCTACAGGAACACGAATTGCCACAGGATGCTCATGTTGATGCACGGCATACTCAGTCATAGCCAACAACTCTTCATTATTGGTAGGTGCTAAGTATACCAAATTAGGAATGCTTGTAAGCATAGGTATATCAAAGAATCCCAAATGAGTGACATCGTTCATGCCATATACAGAGGCCTGGTGATTCATAATAAC
>FLRV01000009.1_pt1 | contig 13576 bp, 17 predicted proteins | sample 1550491 | NCBI WGS metagenome assembly FLRV01 (sample SAMEA4031763, study PRJEB14383) | metagenome | biome: human; feature: oral; material: saliva | place: Philippines | collected 2014 | reverse complement strand
GGTAGCCTTTGATGCTCTGACATTCGCCAGCATCTTCTGCTAACCAACCGATACCATGTGCCTGCCATATTTGGATGTAGCGTTCGACTGCATCCTCACGGACTGGAACATATGTGAAATGTCCACAGTCCTTTATAGCTTTTTTGTATACATCTTCTTTTGTTGTGTAGCTATTTTTGCTTAACTCAACTGCAATCTTCTGTGCTATAAGCCAGCAATAAGAATTGGCATTTATGCTTCTTGATTTAGTTTTACGTTTGATTTCTACTGTGTATTCTTTATCAGTAGTAATCTTTGATAGATCATTGTCATGTGGTGCAGGTATTACTACCATTACACCCAGCGGACTTCGTAGCGTTTCAATATTACTTGTTGTCCACTTCATAACCTTTTACCCAGTCATAAAGTTTTGACATTTGATTTCTTGTAATGTTATCAATCACACCAACACCAAACATTTCTGTTAATTGGTGTGCTACTTGTTCTTCACTTAAACCCTGTTCTTTTGCCATCTTCAAAATGATTGCGTATGCATTGTGAGGGTCAAATTCTTTTTCTTTCTTTTCTTTTTCAGCTGCCGCATTGATTTTTGTATCTTGTAAACCTCGGTATACATCAGCACCTACACCAATCATTTTTGCTGCAGTACCTAGTGCATCTGTAACCGCCATCTTGAATGCCTCATCATTTCCGTGGTAACCATTTTTATCTTTTATGATTAAGAAATCACCACCATAACCGGGAATTGGTTTACTCCACTCGTTACCATCTTTGATATAAAGATTTACTTTTACATAAAGCATCGTTTCGCCAGTAGCCTCTACCAATACTTCTTTTGTTTCTACAATATCAAAGTACCAACCAATGCCACACATACCATATGTTTCGGTTAATATTTCCCATCTCCATTGAGGTGAAATGTCATACTTACCTTTAAGTTTCCCAAACTCGATTGGCTTTAAAGCTGATTGCGGTACGCTCTTAACCGCTATATATCTACTATCCATCTATACCTCTTTGTACTTGTAACCACGCATTTCTAAGAAATCAGTTAAATCTTTTGCATCCTCTTCGGTTAAGTCATAAACAGTAACTGTTAAACCAGTTTTTGTTTCTACAACTTCGATTGTTTCAACTGGTTCATTTGTGATGCTTGCTCTTGCTGCCTCTTCCATTTCGTTACGTTCTGCAAATTTTGCATTGATTAACTCTCTAGCCTGATCTAGTGGCATATCTTGTACAATGTTCCAACACTCGTTAAATGTGATTGGTGTTGCTAGTTCGTATTGCTGGTTGCAAGTATCAACGATAAACTCAATCATGCCTTTTTTCTCTGCTAAGATTTGTTTGTAATCATCATCCGATTGTTGACGCTTTGAAATTTCAATCATCATTCCCTCAATGGAGATTTCAATGTCTTTCATTTTTGCAGTTTTGTTTAGCCAGCGTTTATCATGTTGAAGTTGATTTGCGTATTCTTCACGCACTCCATATTTTTCAACCATCTTTTCGATAAACTTATTAATAGCATCTGTTTTAGTTTGCGCCTCTTTTTCATCAAAGTATTTAATTTGTTCTGCAAGTGGTTTTTCCGCATCGTAAACAACTTTCAATACTTCGTTTACTTCTTCTTCAAACAACTCAATCGGTCTTTTGAGTTCTCGTTTTTTCTCTTTACAGAATTTATCAAGTGTTGTTCTGTACTTAACGATTTCATTCTTAGCACTTACCATGTCCTTATAGTTTTCTTCTGTTACTACAAGTCCTTTATACTTTTCTAACTGTGCCTCAAAATAATTTTTGATTTCGTCTTTGTTCCACTTGAACACTTGTTCATTTTGACTAACAATAGGTGTCAAATTTATTTCCATTTATTTCTCCTTGTGTTAAAATACAAGTAGAGTATTTTCTAATACTCTTACACTAAGTCCGCTAACTTCTTCTACACTTTTCACTAGCGGACTTTTTTATTTTCATAAAACTTACATTCATCTAACCAATAGCCAGTTAATAGCCATGTGGTTATACCTAACATCATTTGTAAAAAACCAGTCCACAAACCTATTTGGTCTAGTTCTATACTTCCTACCGCACCAATAGCAAGTAACCCAGTTACCATGCGTAGTGCATAACACAACTTAATCATTCAAATCATCTCCTACAATCACTAGCATTTGGCTGGTGATTTTTTTTATTTCACTCTTTAGCTTATGATTTTCTTTTCTTAGGCTTTCCACCTCGCTTTGTAGTTCCCTGTAACCGATTGCGTTATATTCATCTTCAACACTTGCTAGTGCTTCAACCTCTCTTCTGTTAAATCTCACACCACTTATATTTGGTAGTTGTGTTAGCTTTCCATCATTTCTTAGGTTGTATACAGATGTTGTTGAGATTTGTAACAGTTCGGCTACTTGCTCTACCGTGTATACAAGGCTCTCCATATCTCATCCCCTTGTGTGAATTTAATTCACTATTCTATTTAAAAAAAATATCTTTAGTTTCCTTGCTAGTTAGTTTCAATAATTCAACCAACTTTGCAATTTCAGATGCCTTAAACTCTGTATCACCTCTCAACTTCTTGTAAAATCCCTCTCTAGTAAGGCTTAATTCACTAGCTACATGGGATAACTTATACCCCTTGTTATCAATTATTTGTTTTAAGATGTTCATTCTACACCCCCTTTTCTTATTTTGTTATGCGTGAATTTAATTCACACTCATAATATAACATCATGGTGAATATGTGTCAACACTTTTTATTATAAAAGTTGATTTTTTTTCACGTTACATTTAAAATTATAATGGATAATGGCGTTAAGAGGTGATACGACATGACATTATATGACAATATAAAAACATTAAGAGAAAACTTAAAAATGTCGCAAGATGATTTAGCAAGAAAAGTCGGTTATAAAGATAGAACCAGCATCGCTAAAATTGAAAGCGGTAAAATTGATTTAGCTCAATCTAAAATATTTGCTTTTGCTAGAGCTTTAAATACAACTCCAGAAGATTTAATGGGTTTGAAATATTATGATGATCGTGAAGTATCTGAATACGCACAAGCGGTAAAAGATAACCCTAATCTTAAATTACTATTCGATGCTAGCAAAGATATGTCCAAAGATGATATTGATTTTGTAATTAATACGATTGAGATGTTAAAGAAACGTGAGGGCAAATAATATGGAATTACTATTATCTGTTATATCTATAGTTGCTTATTTCTTTGGTTATCCTACTGTGGCTGGCATTGTAGGTATCATAGCTACACTATTATTTATATTATTCTATTCTAAGCAAAATAAACCTTATGCAGTTTTTGTTCCGTGGTTAATCATTTCAATTCTACTAAATGTATTATTTATTAATTACAAACCTAACTTTGTATTAAGCATCGGTATTGTTTCCTCAATGTCCATATGGCTTACATCTGTTTTGGTATGGTTGTTTAGTTTAATAAATAAATAATGTGGAATTTTATACACATTCAATGAGATACAATAACCCCATAAGGGGGAAATGTATATGAATATAGTTTTGATTTACACCAAGTTAAGACCAACCCAAAATGCAGTACTTACTTTAAATGATGATGGAACATACACTATCTTAGTTAATAGTGATAAACCTATTGATGTACAACGCAAAGGTATACTGCATGAGATAGGTCATATATTAAACGATGATATGTACAGTCATGCACACATTGATTTGTTAGAGAAAATGGCACACGCAAGGGAAATAGAGTTTGAGGGTATCAACTTCTACACTCATATATTATGAGGTGAATTATGCAATACAACATTAGCGTGAGAAAAAAAGATAAAGGTTTTCAAATAATTGTATCGTATAAAGATGGCTACAAATGGAAACAAAAATCTAAGCAAGGTTTCAAAACAAAACGTGAGGCTAAGGAATACGGACACGTTATAGTTAAAAAATTAGATAAAACCGCACTACTCACCAAAGATACAGAATTGAAAGAATTAACATTCAAGGAATTTGCGGATATGTTCCTTGAAATAAAAAAGGCACACGTAACGCATAGTACATTAACAATGTACAATCATGCGGTGTGTGCTTACCAATCAATTCACAATATGAAGTTGTCAGATATTAAGCCTTTACATATTCAAAATGTAGTAAATAAAATGGCTACATCACCTACTACTATCAATTCGTATTACAAGGTAGTTGAAAGGATATTCTACATAGCCATCAACCCATACAAGATTATTTCAGATAACCCATGTATTGGTGTTAGACTGCCACGTATGGAACGTAAGAGTATGATCCATACCATTTCCGATGAAGATTTAAACCAGTTCGCAAAGTATATGCGTGAGAAATATCCACAAGCCTATTACTTTTTACAGATAGCAAGATATACTGGCATGAGGTTTAGTGAAGTATACGGACTAACATGGAATGACATTAACCTAGAAAATCGCCAAATTCACATCAATAAGCAACTTTCTTTACGTAAAGGTGCAATTACCTTTGAGAAAACTAAAACCGCCAATTCGGTGCGAATTTTGCCAATTCCACCTATACTGGAGAATATACTTATAGAGTACAAATCACATGAGTTAGAGTTTGAACATGATTTAGTTCTAAACCCATATAAAAAGAATGGTGTTAAGTGGCAAATCAACACCTATTTAAAACGATTTGGAGATAACCTATCTGCACATAACCTTAGACACACCTATGCTACAAAGCTATTAGCGAATGGTCTTGATGTAAAAACTGTATCAGCTCTACTTGGTGATACACCAGCCATGGTGATGAAAACCTACGTACACTATAATGACGAAATGAAAGCAGCAGCATCAAATGCAGTTGCTAATATTTTTAAATAAAATTTTTGACGATTTTTGACGATTTAGATATTCAACTATCAAAAGGTACAGTAAACAAGCACTTCTTTAAACTTACAATCTTAACAATCATAAAAGGTTATATCTTATTAATTTATTTCAAATTTCAAAATATATTGTAATAATCAAAATTTTATATCGTGGTTTACTAAAACCAACAACAGAAAATATCATATTTCAAAATTAGTTTTTGACGAATTTTTGACGGCAATAAAAAAAGAGGGTAGCAATTACGCTACCCTCAATTTGTTTATTTATCAAGTTCTACTAATCTGTGTAGTTCACCATTTACGAACCACATCTCACAACGCATGTTGTCTTGGTCTACCAATGTTGCCATGTATAACCCCTCTTGATTAGGTTGAATATCTTCTGCGAATTGATGTGTTTTTCCTTCAAATGTAAATACTTGTGCCATAATGTTTTCCTTTCAATAGTAAACTATTAGTTGATTGTTGCAAGCCGTGCAACTCGGAGATAGATTAGATCACCATTCCTTTACTGTGTAAAGTACACTACCGCCTTTAAATTGTGTTCCCTCAAAATGCCCTAGCATTTCAACTCTACCAGCTTGATAGCCTATGGTTTCATAGGCTTTTTTATCTATCAAAGTAACACCAGCTTTTATTTTGTGCCCTTTGTTTAGATTGATTTTGTACACATCAACTTTTTGTTCATCTGTGTTAGCAACAACTGCAGTTCTATCAGATTTTTCTGTAGCTGCTTTAGGTAAATTAGGGTTGCTATGTGCAATATCCTTTTTAACCTTTTCTGCAGCTTTTTCTACTGTAGGTGCTTGCGTGTAGTAAGTCGCTACTGGTTGAGTTCTTTCCTTAATGGAAATAACTTCTTCTGCTTGTTGTTCCGTTACATGAATTGCTTTTGATAACTCAACAGGCGATTTAGCTTGTTGTTGTGTAATAACAACAGGCTTTTCAATCTGCCTTTTGTTGTACAGATGATAGCACCCTACGCAAATGAACACAAACACTAACAGCGGAATTATCACTTGTAAGGTGCGTTTATGTGTTTTGATATAAGTTAGTATTCGGCTTAACATAAACACGCTCCTATGCCACCTCTACCTCTTCCATTAGCATTTTTAACGCTTTCATTTTCTCATCCATAAATCGATTGTTAAGACTATCACGCAACACGCTATTGTTCCACTCGTAACTCATGCACGTATCATAGATGCCAGCGATAAGGTCATAATCAAACCGCTTATCATCGATATAGGATAGATTTGGTAATTCAATATCTAATGCCTTTTCCATTAACTTTAACGCATCATTGAACATATCAATAATATTGCCTACACCATATTGTACCGCTCGACTCCACACTACATCTTTTAACGCATTGGAATGTTTTTCGAGGTTAAACATATTCTGTCTTAGGTACTCACACGCTACATCATAGTATGCACTTTTGATATAGTCATGCTGCATTTTCTCAAAACCTACCGCATCAAGTGTGCCAATCTCTTGCCACTTAGCAATAAAGCCATCAGAATTGATTTCCCCACTATTAATCAAGGCTCTTGCATAGTCTTTATAAAAGCCATCTTGCTTTAAACCCCAACCAAGAAATGCATCAACACTACCACAATTACTTGCTAGTTGATATGTGCCGTAAGAGATACCGCCTGCATCATTTATGCCACTAGATACACACGCTGGATTTCCATTACTTTCGTATTCAGCACTCAACTGTCCTAATTCAGCCATTCTAATCACTCCTTTTCATTGTCGTTGCTGCCCCCATTCATATATTGGGAACGCTTAACACCACCAGTAGCACCGATATAACCACCTAACACACCAACTATTACGCTTGCCAAATCTTTTTGTTCAAGATAAATAGTCATGATTAGTGCAGTCGCTAGTGCCACTAATGTTATAGTGTCCTCATAATTAATCTTCATTTAATCGCATCCTTTATTGATTTAACGAACGCTATCAACTCTTTAATCAAATTCATCGCACGTTGAAACCATGCACTCTCTACAAATTCAAGTTCAATCATATTTTCTACAATACTTGCTAGCTCAACCATGATAGGTACTAGATACATTAATGTAGATAGGAATACATCAATTCGTCCTAACATTGGAATATCAACATCAGGCAACGATAATAGAATAAACGATAAAAGGAACATCCAAGGATAAGATTTAACCAGTTTTTTAGTCATATCTGCCCTTAGCTTTCCGCTTACTAGAAATCTATGTATCTTGCCATTTATTTCAACTGGTGCCCAACCTCTCCAAATGATTGCTAGAATAGTATTCTTGATTGTTATTTCTCTATTCGTTGCCAAATTAAAATTGCGTGCCTCAACTAAGACACGCAAGAATGTATCAACAAACACCAATACAACACTTGTGAATATAGCCAATGATATTCTAACAGCTTCATTCAAATTAAAAACCTCGACCACAAAAGGTGGTGGAAGAAAAACTTCAATCATACTTACTCTCCAATTCGTTCTATCTTGATTTTAAACAAATGCCTAGTGGTATTCACCCAATCTCTCCAACCATTTATATTAAACACCGCTTTCGGTGCCACCTCTGTATTTACCCCCATACTAACATTCACTTCAATATCTGTTGATGTAGCAATCGTAAATTCATTACTTTTATTGAACATCCCCTCGACTGTTGCTCTATATCTACCTTTGGGTAAATAGACAAACATTTTTTCAGTACCCCTAATATCTGTAGGGTACTTCTCCCATTGCCACGTATTAAAGGATGCAGGGTTCATCTGAACGTAACTTTTATTGCCGTTTGATGTACGTTGCACCACAAGGGCGGTATTATCACCGCCCAATCGTGCATAGTATGTTTTGCCTTCAATAATTATTGGCAATCGATTATCGCCTACATCTCGCAAGTTATCAGTTAATCCAAATGTTAATGTATCATTTCCTTTTTTAACTTTTAGATTAGGCATTATTCAACATACACCTCATTTCCACCATTAGCACTCCACAATTTCAATCGGCTATTTAAGGATGTTTGAACTCTCCCCCAAGATTTCCATTGATTAGCCATGAACATACGATGATATGTTTCGCCGTTGAATGCATGGAATGTTTGGTCTATCATCGCACCTTTGCCAAAGTTCATGACAATTAACATACCTTGTTTGTGGCTACGTGGTGGGTTGTTAGCACCGCCATCAAAGTTGATTTCTATTGCCCCTTGTGTTGTGAACGTGTTCCAATCTGTCGCTGCCTCAACTTTAGAATATGGAAAACCTAACTGGTCAACTTCTGTTTTCTTAACAAAGTTATCGTCTACATCCTTTTTCTTATAAATAGCCGTACCATAATGTTTAGTTGTGATTACTGTGTAGCTATCTGTTCCGTCAAAATGTTTAAACTCCTTACCCTTAACAAACGTATTTACGGATGCATCGCCAACTTCTACGTTATCACTAGTAGACACTTTAATCATACCAACACCATGACCATCTGTTTTAAAGCCCTCAATCAAGGTGTTGTTAGCCATTTTAAGTGCGCCACTTAATGTACCGCCTGTTAATTTTAAATAATCAAGCGTTGCTAATCGTGCGGTATTGATAGAGTTTTGATAATCTTTGTTTGGATCACCAACATAAATGTCTACTTTGTGTCGCTTGTTCGATTGCACAGTTAAAACCGCAAAATAGAATTTACCATTACAGTATGCTATATCTTCAATTTCAGTAGTTTTATTGATTTCAATGATTTGTTTAACTTCGCCAAACGGAGTACATTCTACTAAACTACCCAACGTAGCACTCATGATGCATCCGTTTAACATGAAAGCACCATTGTTATTGAAATCATCGTATTGGTAATCAACTTGATATGTTTTCATTTTTACAAAATCATCATTGTATAAGTTGATTTCACGTAAGCGTTGCTGACCACTAATAGGTACGATACTTACATAAGTCCGTGTGATTGGGTCATAGCCAATATTAAATACACGTTCATTCAATGTGATAGTACGTTCATATTGCATTGTATCTGCGTTAAGTACTGTTAAGTTATTACCATTTTTTAAACCATTCGCAAGATAAATCTTATTTGTGTTTTTGTTGTAGCACATAGTGTTACAATGCCCCATCTTGTCAGGGTCATTGAATTTATATGTACCTACAATCTCGAATGTAGATGGGTTGAGTTCATAGAGTATTTGGTTCGTACCATCGCCATTAATACAAGCTAGTACGAATACATTCTTTTTATCGTTATAGGTAAAACCTTGGCATTGGTTGACCTCATCGCCATATTGGATGTTTTTAACAAACGCAATATTATTTGCACCTTTAAGCATCGGTGTTTCAGTAGGATAGAACGGCTTAATATTACTATATGTACCCATATCCATTACACTATCAACTGTGTTAAACGATAGATGCTCATTGATTTTGTAGATGCCATTAGGTATTAACAATATTTTGTTTTTCAAGTTATCATTAGCACGTTTAAATGCTGCGGTATCATCTGCTACACCATCACCTACCGCCCCAAAGTCTTTTACAGAAACAATGCCATACAAGCTATCTTTAGGAATAAACTTTGTATCTGCTTCTGTTTTAGTGATTAAGCCACCGCCATTAGGCAATGCAATTTGTTCTGCTTTAGCAGCTGCAGTTTCTGCACGTTTAGCAGCATCTGTTGCCTTGATAGCATTACTTGCGATTGATGTTTGTTTATTATCAATGTCATTCTTTAAAGTTTTAGCTTGGTCTACTAAATTATTAATATCTCGTTTATCAACAGTTGTTTGGCCAGCGTAAGCCTTAGCATCTTTCACCAAGCGTTCAGCAGTTGCAACATTAGTTGAGGATGTATCAAGTGCCGTATTAGCGGTTGCCAATTTATCATCAACAGTCGATGCAATCGTTTTGATTTCTTCGCCCAATCGGTTGATTATATCTGCATTAGCATTAATCTTATCGGACTTTTCAGAAATTACACTCATTGCATTAATTGCATCATTAGCTGCTTTTACAGAACGCTCAACAATATCCCTTGCAACTTCATTTGCGTTCTTATCACTATCCACTCGAATTTTAAGTGATCTATCTAAATCAGCTTTCATTTCTTGTAAGATAAGTACAATTTTATCCGTTGCGTGTTCGATATTCTCGAATGGATATTCATCTGGCAAGTCCATATCTTGTGAAATAGGTGTTCTACGTTCCAAGATAACCTTTTGTCCTACGGCTAATGCATCGCCATTCGCTGGGTAGATTACCGATTTGGTGCTTTCATCATAATCGATATTACCTACTTGTACCGCTTCTGTACCATCTTCATCAACGATAGTTAGTTTAATATCCTCGATTTGAACGAAATCGTAAGGGAAAATAAACTTCTTATTTCTCCCATCACATTGATACACTACAGATGGTTTAAGTACTTCTGGTGTCAATTTAACATCCCCTTTCAGTTGTATATAAATAGGACTACCCATTATGGATAGTCCTTATTTATCAATGTTTCTTTTTATCTTTTTTAGTTTTTAATCTGCGGTCAAACACAATAGCCATGATTACATCTTCTAATTTTGCATCGGTATCGGTGAACGCATATTTAGCTAATGTCCATAGTCCGTCTGTAACAGTATCACTAAAACCAGTTGCCCTGTTCGCTAACTGACTAAGACTTCTACCTAAATCAACACCATCTTTTTTATCATTGATAATAGCATTACCAACATCGTAAAACTTCTCTACAATGCTTAAAGCCATAACGCTATTACCTTTATTAAATGGTCTATCACCTAGAATGTATTTCATAGCCATATTTGACATATCACGGATGATTGGTACACCCATAGTACCTTGTGAAACTAACTCTTCGATAAATGACTTAGCTAAATCTTCTGGTTTATCATCATCACCATTCGTCATAGCTTTGTAAGCCATCATGCCTATTGCTGGAGCTACCAATGACCACCATAGCATTTTAACGAACCTTGCATAATCGCCATTATCCTTACGTGCATAGTTGCCCTCTGTGATGATGTTATACAACGTATTAGCGTAGGAATAAAACGGAACGAATAATTGAGTGAATGTAGAACGTGAACGCTGAATAGCGGCAGCATCTTTAGTATCACCACTACCAAATATATCACGGACTGCTCTGTCGCCAGCCTCAATAGATTGTTGCTCTATCCATTCTGCACTCACACCCTCTTTACTCATGAGTTCCGCTTGCTTTTGATCATATGCAAATTTCCATACAGGAACGGATAATGCAAAATCTGTTTCAGTAAGTAGTCTGAACCCCATTTGATTGATGTCATCACGGATGTCAGCAAGTTGTTCTACCTTATAACCGCCTATATTTGTATCACCCAAACGTAAGCCTTTACCTGCAATAGATAAACCTTGTTTCAAGTCTTTATCTAATGTTTGGATGCGCTCACGCATGAAGATTGATTGTGCTAACACAAAATCTCTAGTGTTGTTATAAGTGGTTGTGCCATGTCCATAGAACCCTAACCCAGCATGATTAACCGCTCTAATAGTATTGCCTATCCCTATGCGATAAAACGCTACTGGAATGTTTAATGCATTTTGTAGTGCTACTGATACCCTACCAGCCATGACTGCGGTTGTTGTATTCTTTTTCAACGTAAGAATTAAGCGGTCAATATCGTTTGTTTTCGCTGGTTCATCTTGCCAGTTATCACGAACCCAAGTACGTAAGAATTGATAGGTATCAGCGCCAAACTTATCTACAATATAGTTTTGTAGTTCACGATTAGAAATTAACTTATTCACATCAGTTACCGCTTTACGCATAGTTACATGGTTAATAGCCTCTGTGATAGCGTTAGGAATTACATCAAAATCAAGCAACAATGATTTATCCTTAACCACATCTAAACGTGATTTAGTAGCACTCATACCAGTTCCCCATACTGCATTACTACTTACCATAGTTTTTGCAATATCTTCAACTTGGTTGTCGCTTACAGATGCATTGACTTTAGGGTTATAAACGATTGGGAAATATTGCCCCTCGATATTTCTACCACCGATAGTAAAGGATAAACCCTCTACTTTCTTTAATGGGTTTCCGTAGAGTTCCTCTTGAACCTTACTACGTTCTTCAAAGAATGAGTTAATATGTTCCCATGTACGAATAACAAACTCCCAGTCCTTATCAGTCATGTGTTCTTGGAATGCACGTTCAATTTCAACCTCATTTGCTTTTGTGGTTTCCATTACACGTTGTCTATTGCTTTCTGTACCCCAGTTAAGGGCAATCATGATAAGTTGCTCTTTGGTTAAACCGTGTAGTTCACCAACCGTGTATAAGTGGTCGTTACGCATATTAAATAATTCACGCTTGGAATATATTCCTACATCCTTTGCCAATCTACGCATAGATACTTCTTTACGCTCATTGAACGCTTGCGTTGCTCTACTGATTGGGTCATAGATATATTTAACTGCAAACCCATTTTTACCGCCACCAAGTCTACGTAAGAATGTTTCAACTTTTAGTAAGGCTAGATGAAAACCATACAACTTACCGCTGACTGCATCCATCTTAGTTTGGTTGTTGAGTTTGTTGAATACATCACCATCTGCATTACCAAATGTTTCTGTAGCCTCACCAATGATTTCTTGTACTGCATTTTCAAATGATACGCTATCGCCTTTATCATTCAAAATGGTTGTACCCTCATATTCATTTCTGCCATTCTTGTACATACCAGTCATGAGTTCTTCTAAGGTTTCCAACTCATTCATCGTAATTGATTTGAAAGATTTCGGTGTTTTAGAGTAGAACAGTTCCGCTATCCAAGGTTGTAATTGAACCATAGATTGTTGGTTAAGAATGAGTGCATCCACATCAAGTGCAGCTAACACACTATTCATATCAAAACCATCAGTAGGTTGTAATCCGTCATACTTAGTCAAACCCATTTGGTAAGCCATATGGGAATAGAAATAACGCATATTAGGTTCAATAGCGATAGGGTTTTTAGGTCTAGTCATGCGTTGTAATTGTTGTTTCAATTTCAATCGCAACTTCTTGGACTTTTCAAAGTTTTCAAACGCTACTCTTGCCCTTGCTTGTTGTAGCATCTGTTCACGTTTAAAGCCTAGTGCCTTATCAACATCACCTACCGCCAATGCTCTATCTGCATTCTTACCAGCAGTAACCGCTTTATTTTGATACGTTTTAAACTGAATAGCATTAGATATAGGTAGTTCACCTAACTCTTTTTTTGCTCGTTCCATGTAGTCGGAAATTGTACCAAGTCCTGCACCACGAATAGAACGCACATTATTGATGCGGTTGTTTAACATATCTTGTAAGCGTTTGATGCGTTCTTCTGCTTTTTCTAATTGCTTAGTAGTATCAGATAAAGCAGCATCTACTTTTTTCTTGTCAGATTTTAACTCATCATACTTAGTAGGTTTTACCTCTTTTTCGATTTTGTCTAATTCTGTATCGATGTTTTCTGCATTAGTATCTAGCTTACGAATACGTTCTAGCAATTCCCAGTTCTTCGCTAACTCACGATTAGTAGATTGTTGGATAATCTTACTTTCCTCTTCGGTGAGTTTCATTTGACCTTGTGTGCTAAGTAAGATTTCCTCTGCTATCTGTTCGTTGGTTTTACCTACGTTATTATCTTTCATAAACTCTGCTTTCGCATT
>FLRV01226000.1_pt1 | contig 13899 bp, 9 predicted proteins | sample 1550491 | NCBI WGS metagenome assembly FLRV01 (sample SAMEA4031763, study PRJEB14383) | metagenome | biome: human; feature: oral; material: saliva | place: Philippines | collected 2014 | reverse complement strand
AAGGAAATTGAGAAGACCCAGCGCGCCATCGAACGTGAACAGGCGGCCATCGACCGCGTGAACAATGCCGACATCCCTGCGTTTTTAAAACCGATGATCGAGTCCGGCGAAATTACCCAATGGCGCAAATTCCCGAACCGCTTTTTCGTCAGCGGCGTAGAGAAAGCACGCATCATATGGGATAAAGACAAGCAGCAGTTCGGCTATGCCTACCTGCAAGGCGTAAAAGGTGAACAGTTCGCCAAATTCCGCGACACCTATAACCATATCCTTGCCCTGCACCGTCAAGAACGTGAAAACGAAACCAAACAAGAGGCGGTAGCAGAAAAAAACGAAACCCGACCGGTACAAGAACTGGCAGAAAAGTTACCTGAAATATCTGTGAAACGTCTTCCCCAGCTACCCACAATGCCCGATTTCGGTCTCAAGGGTGAAGACCTTCGAGCCTTCAATCGCGGCTGGCAGAATGCGGCTGATTCGTTGGATGCGGCCATCGCCAAACAATCCGAAAAAATTGCCGAACGAATAGCTATATTGGAAAAAGCCGGTATTCCCTATGTTCGTATGGAAGCATTTATGGACAAAATCAATGGTGGTGAAGTCAACGGATACGGGGAGAAACATACGATGCAACGGTTGACTGAACTGGAACAGTTTACAGAACGGTTGCGCGACAAGATCATGAAACCTTCCGGCTATATTGGCACCGGTTACAAAAATCCCCGTACTACTGCCTTCACAGCCTTGGGTTGCGATATTGCAGATACATACGCCAAGCTGGATCCTGCCATTCCTTATTACGAAGATCGAAACATCGTCGCGTGGCTCAGCCACCACCCTGTACCACAGCAGATCCGCCCTGCCCCAACTATCAAAGGCTCAAACACAGCCGTTATACAACAATCCCTTGAGGAATGTTTACAGGCAGTTCAAGGACAGTACGAAAAGCGGTTATCTGATATGAATGCAGACGGGCAGAAAAAGCACCGCATTTTAGAGGCAGGCATGGAAAACCTGATTAAAGGCCTGCCTGAACAAACACAGATGCAGGCACGCCTGAATTTCTATCAGACCCAATATGGCCGCCTGACGACACAAAAAGACCTGGAACAGCCTCCTGAGCAACAGGAACTGTTTTACGGACGATAATGATAAGAAAGGTCGTCTGAAACATGGTTTCAGACGACCTTGTTTTTTTAAGGAAAAGAACCATGCCTGAAATCAGTGTCTATGGTTTAACCCATGAAGAAATTAGAGAGCTTACGCAACTGGCAAAACAACGGTATGGGAAAGCCAGTGTGTCGTGGATGGCAAAACGGCTTTTGAAGGCGCAGCTTGAAAAGGAAGAACCTGAATTGATCGGACTTCCACCCCCAAAAAGCAGCAAACGCGTTACCGTCCGCCTGCCCGAAAAAGACCGTGCCTACCTCGAAGCCGCCGCCGAAAAGCACAAAAGCAGCGTGAACGACATCATACGCGATATAGTCCAGTCGCACGTCCGTAAGCATCCCTTGCTGACGGCGGCCGAAGTCGAAGTGCTTTTCCAGTCAAACTACCAGCTTTTAAGTATAGGCCGCAACCTCAATCAAATCGCCCGACAGCTCAATATGGGCGAAGGTGTTTCGCTTACATCCGAACAGATAAATGCCCTATCACAATTTATCAGGCAACATACCCAAAGGGTAAGTGACGTATTACGAACCAACCGCAAACGCCTGTCCGAATAGGAGTAAAGCTATGTCCCTGTACCGTAAAATAGACGATTGGTTTTTGGGTTTCAAAACCCGCTCCGTCCGCGCAAAAGATTCCGGCATCCCCATCCCAAAATCCAATCACCGGGCAAAATCCAGAGTACCCCTCAAATCAGGTAGCGGATTGGCCAACCTGACGGCGGCGGCTAAAAAACACCCCGAAGTCATGGTTAAAATCCCTAAAAGGCTAAGTCGAAACTCCAATGGTATGCAGGGCATACGCAACCATTTGGACTACATTTCACGCAACGGTAAAATTACTGTCGAAAATCACTCCGGTGAAAAATTAAACGGTAAAAAAGCCGTCAAATCGCAACTAGAAGATTGGCAGAAACTCAATATCCCCGAAAGAGGCAAACACCGGGAAGCCCTCAATATCGTCCTATCCATGCCTGCCGGAACACCTCCACAGGCAGTATTGAATGCTGCCCGAAATTTTGCCGCCGAACAGTTTGCCGACCATCAATATCTCTTCGCTTTACACCACGAATCCGAAAAAGAAGGCGAACCCGAGCATCCCCATGTACATTTGTGTGTATTGATGAGAGATACATACGGGCAACGGCTTAATCCGCGTAAAAATGATCTTTTTGAATGGCGCATCCGTTTTGCTGAAAAACTCCGGGAGGAAGGTGTAGAGTGTGCGGCTACTAAACGGCAACACCGAGGAAAAATCCTCAAAGCTGAAAATGGCATAGTGCGAGCCATGAAAGAACGTGGTGCAACACCCCGCATCGAAAAGCAACGGCTGGAAGAATTAAACCAAGCAATCAAAAACCTGAAACGTCCGACACATCCCTACATTCAGAAGGTCATGCAGACACGCGGTTACATATTGGCTGAATATGGTCTTATAGCCAAAGAACTGTATAAGATGGGACACAAAAATGAAGCCAGGCTTATCAGTAGATTGGCTAAGGATATGATTGGGCAACCTCTAAGCACTAAAGCACAACGGGAATACGATCAAAAGGTCAGCCCTCAAGTACAGCAAGAACCGCATATCTCCAAACAAACAGGTATAGAACAAGACAACGAACCTACTCGTTAAACAAGCAATGCAAAAGCCCGGCGGCCGTACAGACATCTGTACGGCCGCCGGGCTTTTTTGTTTTTATATTTTGTCAGGCTATGTAAATCAGTTTGCCTACTAGACAAATAGAATAGATAATTTGGTTATAGACAATTTAAGTCCTGATTATTTTAAATTAGCCAAACTTAAAAGTATTTATTTAATAGATAATTAGAGCATACCCAAATTAACCACCTTTGTCCGTATAAGGAGCAACAGTGTTTCCAGATAAATATAATCTCAGCCTGAAGGAAAATATCTTTTTGGCCAAAAAGGTATTGGTTGCCCAAATCCACAATTTAAGCCGGTTTGAAAACTGTCAGACAACTTTGTTGCAGACAGAACAGATTATCAATGGGCAAAATGTTGCCTCGGCATCATTGGGTGATATTCAGACCATCTTAAATCTGAAACGTGCTTACCAATATGTAATGCGCCATATTTCAGACGGCCTTCCCGTTGATATACCACTACTAAAAAAAATCAACAGTATTGTTGCCCAGGAAGACTCATTGGCTCCCGGAGATTTCCGTACTGGTACAGTCGGCGTTACCCTGGTTGATGGGTCTCGACACACGCCGCCCGCAATGTCGGAAGTTGACGTACAGAACCTGTTGGGACAAATTGAAAACAGAAGTAATTCAACCACTGAAACGGCTATCCGCTCCATGTTGGCCTTTATGCGTCAGCAAATCTTTTGGGACGGTAACAAACGAACGGCCACGCTGTTTGCCAATGCAATGTTGATCGAAAAAGGCTGTGGTATTTTGGAAATTTCTGAACTGCAAATGCCCGAGTTCAACACAAAACTTTCAGATTTCTACCGTTCCGGAGATGATACTGACGTTGCTACTTATTTGTACCAAAATTGTATTTTTGGTATCGACTATTGAGGCTGAACATGAAAGCAGCAAGAATCTACCAACGTGTCAGCACTGAAGAACAAAATCTTGAGCGGCAAAACGCCTTAATTGAGAAAGCTAAGGCAGAAGGTTACTACATTGCGGGGGTTTATAAGGAAAAGGCTTCGGGCGTTCGTGCCGACCGACCTGTATTGAATAAATTGATTGCCGATTTGCAAGAAGGCGATGTGATTATCGCCGAGCATATTGACCGTATCACTCGTCTGCCACTGGCTGAAGCAGAAAAGCTGATAAACCGTATCCGTGAAAAAGGGGCATTTCTCGCCATTCCCGGCATTATCGACCTGAGTCAAATACAGACTGACTCCGATATTGCCAAAATCGTCTTAGACAGCATACAAACCATGCTGCTTAAAATTGCCCTACAAATGGCTAGAGATGACTACGAACAACGTAAGAAACGCCAAGCAGCCGGAATTGCTGAAGCAAAAAAACAAGGACGATTCAAAGGTCGTCAGGCAGATACTCAAAAACATAAATTGATTATCAGCCTGCGCTCACATCATACCCTTCAAGAAACAGCTAAGTTGGCTGGGTGTAGCGTATCCCTAGTGAAACTGGTAATGCGACAACATAAACAATCCCTAATTTCAGTTTAATGCAGAAAGACGCTTTGATTGAACGTGTAGCTTCAGTTTTGGCCATGATTGCGCGAAAAACACCACGAAGCGAAGGCCGTACACCTGAACAAAGTCGTTTGGTCGCCTTATGCCGGGAACTGTATGCTTCAGAACCTGAAGATATTGATTTTGACAAAGTAGTGAGTGCAATCAGATTTATCAAAAGTATTCTGTCTAGTCAGATAAGGAAGGTAGTTATCTATTAGCTGAACAGTACAGCTTTAATATTGTAAATAGGGAGTGGTCTCGGAAGTAACAGGTTCATTGACGATTCATGTACTGCAAGCTCGGTTGCTAATTTATTACCTGAGACCTTTGCAAAATTCCTTTTCCCCCGACAGCCGAAAACCTGTGTTTGGGTTTCGGTTGTCGAAGGAAGGGCTTTTTCGCAAAAGGTCTAGTGAGAGCAAGGAAAGAACGCGGAGCAAAGCCTCGTATTTCAAGCATAGTACAATAATGACGACAACCACTACCAAATTGTTAGATAACTTGCCGAATGTTGTGACATTCATAGCTAATCCTTTCCAATCCAAAATAAATGTTTCTACACATACAAAGTTAATTCAAGTTAGAATGGATATTTGTAAGGAATATTACCGAGAAAGTATTTACTATGAATCGTACCCTGTACAAAGTCGTATTTAACAAACATCGAAACTGCATGATGGCCGTTGCTGAAAATGCCAAACGCGAGGGCAAAAACACAGCCGACACCCAAGCTGCAGGTATTTCGCCAAATGATATTGCGGGCTTTACAGGTTTTATCCATTCTATCTCTGTTATCTCATTCTCCCTTTCATTACTCCTCGGCTCTGCCCTTATTCTGACTTCTCCCTCTGTCAATGCCCAAGGCATCGTTGCTGACAAATCCGCACCTGCACAGCAACAGCCTACCATCATGCAAACCAGTAACGGCATCCCGCAGGCCAATATCCAAACCCCTACTGCCGCAGGAGTTTCAGTTAATCAATACACCCATTTCAATGTTGACAAACGTGGTGCTATTTTGAACAACAGCCGTCGGAACGTGCAAACACAGCTGGGTGGCTGGATACAGGGAAACCCCTGGCTTGCAGGTGGTGAGGCCCGTGTTATCGTGAATCAAGTCAATTCAGCTGATCCCTCTTTGTTGGGCGGATATATTGAGGTGGGTGGTAGACGTGCCGAAGTGGTGATTGCAAACCCTGCAGGAATTCAAGTGAATGGAGGGGGATTTATCAATGCTTCCCGTGCTACTTTGACTACAGGCCAACCGCAATATCAAGCAGGAGACCTTAGCGGCTTTAAGATGAGGCAAGGCAATGTTGTAATCGTCGGACACGGTTTGGATACCCGCGATACCGATTACACGCAGATATTGAGCCGCGCGGTTAAGATTGATGGGCCTGTGTGGGGTAAAGATGTGCGTGTGTTGGCAGGACAAAATGATGTCTCAGCTGATGGCTCTATCCAGTCTTCACACTCCCCTGCTGCGAATACAAATTCTGCCAACTCACTGTATGTCATCGATACAGGGGCATTGGGTGGTATGTATGCCGGTAAGATCACCTTGATCAGCACTGATCGTGATGCATCCGTGCGCAATCAGGGGCAATTGTTTGCCTCAGCTGGCAATGTGGCAGTGAATGCTGAAGGTAAACTGGTCAACACGGGTACGATTGCGGCGACGGGAGAAAACCATGCGGTTTCACTTCATGCCCGCAATGTCCGTAATAGCGGTACGATTGCCTCACAGGATGATGCCAATATTCACAGCCAGACGCTGGACAATTCAGGTACGGTCTTATCCTCAGGTGAATTGACTGTCCGTAATTTAGGCCGTCTGAAAAACCAAAACAACGGTACGATCCAGGCTGCCCGCTTAGATATGTCAACAGATAGTTTGGATAACACGGGTAATATTATTCAAACAGGTTCACAAGCATTGGATTTGGTATCTGCTGGCAAATTCGATAACAGTGGCAAGATTGGTGTGAGCGACGTTCCACAGGCCGGTTTGAATCCCAATCCATCAGTCATACCACAGATTCCGAGTACTGCAACAGGTTCAGGTAGCAGCACTGTCTCGGCATCTAAGCCTGGTTCAAACAATCCCGTTTCACCTACAGCATCTGCAAAAGCCTACGCCAGAGGACGCATTCAAACAACGGAAGCACTTGATAATGCAGGATCAATCAATGCAGGTGGACAAATCGACATTGCCGCCAAAAACAGTTTGGAAAATTCGGGTAGTCTGAATGCGGCTAAACTACAAGTATCAGGCGATTCATTTAACAATACGGCAAAAGGCAAACTCCAGGCACACGATCTGGCTGTTAGTGCTCAAACTGCTAAAAACAGCGGTCACTTATTAACTCAAACCGGCAAGATTGACAACCGTGAACTGCATAATGCGGGAGAAATTACCGCTAACAATCTGACACTCATTCATTCGGGCCGCTTGAGCAATGATAAAAAAGGCAATATTCGAGCTGCACATTTACAGCTTGATACCGCCAGTTTACATAACGCAGGTAACATTCTTGCCGATAGTGGAACCGTCACTGCCAATAACAATCTTCGCAATACAGGAAAAGTTTCTGTTGCACAACTGAATACCAAAGGTCAGACTCTAGATAATACGCACGGACGTATAGAGGCTGAAACGGTTAGCATCCAAAGTCAGCAACTGACTAACCAAAGCGGCCATATTACTGCTACCGAACAACTGAATATCAATAGTCGAAATGTAGACAACCAAAACGGCAAACTCCTATCTGCGAACCAAGCACAATTAGCTGTTTCAGACGGCCTATACAACCAACATGGTGAAATTGCCACCAACCGGCAATTGTCTATTCACGATAAAAATCAAAACACTTTGGCGCTAAACAATGAGGATGGCACGATTCAATCTGCCGGTAATGTATCGCTACAAGCTAAATCACTGGCCAATAATGGCACATTAACAGCCGGTAACAAGCTGGATATCGCCTTGAGGGATGATTTCGTCGTAGACCGCGATCTCACTGCAGGCACCCAATTAAATCTAAGCACAAAAGGCCATCTGAAAAATACCCATACCCTACAAGCAGGCCATACGCTCAAACTCAATGCCGGCAATATAGATAACCAAGTTACAGGCAAAATTATTGCCGGAGAGCAAACGAACATCACATCCGAACAGCATGTAGACAACAGGGGTTTGATCAACAGCAACGGTTTGACCCACATCGGTGCAGGTCAAACCCTGACTAACACCGGGACAGGCAAAATCTATGGTAACCATATTGCTCTGGACGCGCAAAAACTGCTTAACCGAGAAGAAACGACAGAAGGCAGCACCAAAGCGGGTGCAATAGCTGCAAGGAAACGTTTGGATATCGGAGCGAAAGAGATTCATAACCAAGAGGGAGCCCTACTATCCAGCGAAGGTATTTTTGCCATCGGTAATCGACTGGATGAACAACATCATGCGGCAGGCATGGCTGATACCTTTGTTAATGGCAGTGCCAGTTTGGAAGTACAAGGTGATGCATTGATGTCCGTTAGGAATATGCAGAATATCAATAATCATTTTAAAACAGAGACATACTTAGCCAAAACGGAAAAGCAAGTCCGCGACTACACCGTACTGGGGCAAAATACCTACTATCAGGCAGGAAAAGACGGTTTATTCGATAACTCGCAAGGACAAAAAGACCAAACTACTGCTACGTTCCATTTAAAAAATGGTTCTCGTATTGAGGCCAACCAATGGCATGTCCGAGACTATCACATCGAGACTTATAAAGAACGCATCATCGAAAATCGACCGGCACACATTACTGTGGGTGGTAATTTGACTGTTTCAGGCCAAGACTGGCTGAACAAAGACAGTCGAATTATAGTAGGCGGGCGTATTATCACTGATGATTTAAACCAGAAAGAAATCACCAATCAAAGTACAACAGGCAAGGGGCGCATAGATGCTGTCGGCACACAGTGGGATTCCGTTACAAAAAAAGGATGGTACAGTGGCAAAAAAAGACAACGCCGTACCGAAAAAAACCACACTCCTTACCATGATACCCAACTATTTACCCACGACTTCGACACGCCTGCATCTGTCATCCAACAGAATGCTGCCTCCCCTGCCTTTCAACCCGTTGCATCTGCAGCCAAACTGATTGACGGAGCATCCACAGCAGCCGTCAATGGGCAGCGCATCCATACCGGTAATGTGGTCTCATTAAATAACGCTACTGTTACTCTGCCGAACAGCAGCCTCTACACCGTCCACCCCGGTAATAAAGGCTGGTTGGTTGAAACCGATCCCCAATTTGCAGACTACCGCCGCTGGTTGGGCAGCGACTACATGTTGCAACAACTGAAATTGGACACCAATCATCTACACAAACGGCTAGGCGACGGCTACTACGAACAAAAACTTGTTAATGAACAAATCCACCAGTTAACAGGCTACCGCCGACTCGACGGCTACAGCAGTGATGAAGAACAATTCAAAGCTCTGATGGACAACGGCCTTACTGCTGCCAAAACATTCGGTCTTACCCCGGGTATCGCTCTGAGTGCAGAGCAAGTTGCCCGCTTAACTTCAGATATCGTTTGGATGGAAAATCAAACCGTTACCCTGTCTGACGGTTCGACTCAAACCGTACTGGCCCCCAAAGTCTATGCCCTGGCGCGTAAAGGTGATCTCAATACCTCCGGCGGCCTGATTAGTGCCGAACAAGTCTTACTTAAACTGCAAAACGGCAACCTAACTAACAGCGGTACCATTGCGGGGCGGCAGGCCGTACTCATCCAAGCACGGAATATTAACAGCAACGGTAATATTCAGGCCGACCAAATCGGCTTAAAAACTGAAAAAAGTATCAATATCGACGGCGGGCAGGTACAAGCAGGCAGACTGCTGACTGCCCAAGCGCAAAATATTAACCTTAACGGTACAACCCGAACTTCCGGTAATGAACGTAATGGCAATACCGCCATTGATCGTATGGCCGGCATTAACGTGGCCGGAAGTTATACTGAGCAAGTAGATAACAGAGCTTCAGACGGCATCCTTGCCCTGCGTGCCGACAACGATATCAACCTTAATGCAGCCACCATCTCTAACCAAGTTAAAGGCGGCACCACCCAAATTACCGCTGGTAATAATCTCAATCTCGGCACCATCCGTACCGAACATCGCGAAACCTATGGTGCATTAGATGACAAAAATCATCGTCATGTCCGCCAAAGTGCCGAAGTAGGCAGCAGCATCCGCACGAAAAACGGCGCACTGCTCCAAGCAGGCAACGACTTAAAAATCCGCCAGGGTGAACTGGAGACCGAAGAAGGTAAAACCGTTCTTGCCGCGGGACGTGATGTCACTATCAGCGAAGGACGCCAAATAACCGAATTGGACGCCGCTGTAAGCGGGAAAAGCAAAGGCATCCTTTCCAGTACCAAAACACACGACCGCTACCGCTTTAGTCATGATGAAGCAGTCGGCAGCAACATCGGCGGCGGCAAAATTATCGTTTCAGCTGATCAGGATATCAATGTGCGCGGCAGCAACCTTATTTCTGATAATGGCACTGTCTTAAAAGCAGGACACGACATCGATATTTCTACTGCCCATAATCGCTACACCGGCAATGAATACCACGAGAGCAAAAAATCAGGCGTCATGGGCACAGGCGGATTGGGCTTTACTATCGGTAACCGAAAAACTACCGATGACACTGATCGTACCAATATTGTCCATACAGGCAGCATTATAGGCAGCCTGAATGGAGACACCGTTACAGTTGCCGGAAACCGCTACCGACAAACCGGCAGTACCGTCTCCAGCCCCGAGGGGCGTAATACCGTCACTGCCAAAAGCATAGATGTAGAGTCCGCAAACAACCGGTATGCCACTGACTACGTCCATACCCGGGAACAAAAAGGCCTCACCGTCGCCCTCAATGTGCCGGTTGTTCAAGCTGCACAAAACTTCGTACAAGCAGCCCAAAACGTGGGTAAAAGTAAAAATAAACGCGTTAATGCCATGGCTGCAGCCAATGCTGCATGGCAGGGTTATCAGGCAGCCCAACAAATGCAACAATTTGCTCCAAGCAGCAGTGCGGGACAAGGTCAAAACAACAATCAAAGCTCCAGTATCAGTGTGTCCATCACCTACGGCGAACAGAAAAGTCGTAACGAGCAAAAAAGCCGTTATACCGAAGCGGCAGCAAGTCAAATTATCGGCAAAGGGCAAACCACACTTGTGGCCACAGGAGGCGGGGAGCAGTCCAATATCAATATTACAGGTTCCGATGTCATCGGCCATGCAGGTACCACCCTCATTGCCGACAACCATATCAAACTCCAATCTGCCAAACAGGACGGCAGCGAGCAAAGCAAAAACAAAAGTAGCGGCTGGAATGCAGGCGTAGCCGTCCAAATAGGCGACGGCATCAGTCTTGGAATTACCGCCGGAGGAAATCTCGGCAAAGGTAAAGGACAAGGGGAAAGTACTACCCACCGCCACACCCATATCGGCAGCACGGTCGGCAAAACGATTATCCGAAGCGGCGGGGATACCTCCCTCAAAGGTGCGCAAATCATCGGCAAAGGCGTACAGGCAGATACGCGCAACCTGCATATAGAAAGCGTTCAAGACACAGAAACCTATCAGAGCAAACAGCAAAACGGCAACGTCCAAGTTACCGTCGGTTACGGATTCAGTGCAAGCGGCAGTTACAGCCAAAGCAAAGTCAAAGCAGACCATGCCTCCGTAACTGAGCAAAGCGGTATTTACGCCGGAGAAGACGGCTATCAAATCAAGGTCGGAAACCATACAGACCTCAAAGGCGGCATCATCACGTCTAGCCAAAGCGCAGAAGACGAAGGCAAAAACCACTTTCAGACGGCTACCCTCACCCATCGCGACATTCAAAACCACAGCCGCTACGAAGGCGAAAGTTTCGGCTTAGGTGCCAGCGTTGCCGTAAGCGGCAAAACGCTGGGGCAGGGCGCACAAAATAAACCTCAAGACAAACACCTGACAAGCGTAGCGGATAAAAACAGCGCAAGTTCATCAGTGGGTTATGGCAGCGACAGTGACAGTCAAAGCAGCATCACGAAAAGCGGCATCAACACCCAAAACATTCAAATCACAGACGAAGCCGCACAAATCCGGCTGACAGGCAAAATAGCGGCACAAACCAAAGCCGATATTGATACAAACGTAACCACAGACACCGCCGAACGACATTCGGGCAGCCTGAAAAACGTATTTGACAAAGATAGAGTGCAAAGTGAACTGGATTTACAAAGAACCGTCAGCCAAGATTTTAGTAAAAATGTTCAACAGGCCAATACCGAGATTAACCGGCATTTGGACAAACTCAAAGCAGACAAAGAAGCAGCCGAAACAGCAGCAGCCGAGGCATTAGCCAATGGCGATATGGAAACTGCCAAACGCAAAGCCCATGAGGCTCAAGATGCGGCAGAAAAAGCAGATAATTGGCAACAAAGCAAAGTCATTCTCAACATGTTAGCCTCGGGCTTAGCTGCGCCGACCCAAAGCGGAGTGGGCATCGCTGCGGCTACCGCATCGCCAGCCGTATCGTATGCGATTGGACAGCACTTTAAAGATTTAGCCGGTCAAAACGCGAATGGCAAACTAACCGCCAGTCAAGAAACCGCTCACGTTCTTGCCCACGTGGTATTAGGAGCAGCGGTTGCAGCAGCAGGAGGCAACAATGCCCCGGCGGGAGCATTGAGTGCGGGCGGGTCGGAAGCGGCTGCGCCTTACATCAGTAAATGGTTATATGGCAAAGAAAAAGGAAGTGATTTAACGGCGGAAGAGAAAGAAACTGTTTCAGCGATTACAAACTTATTGGGAACGGCTACAGGTGCAGTAGTCGGCAACAGCGCAACAGATGCGGCACAAGGCAGTCTGAATGCGCAAAGTGCGGTGGAGAACAATCAGCTTACATACCAAGAAGCACTATTATTTGATGATGAATTAAATGCTTGTCTTAAACAATCAAATTCTAAACAATGCATCAATAATATTGTCCAAAAATATCAAGCTATATCTGATTCAAGATTAGCAGCTTCAGTTGCTGCGTGTACTGATATTTCTCGTCATCAAGAATGTAGAAACATACGAACGCAACATATAGCAGATAGTAAGTTATTACATAACTTGTGGCAAAATGAAGAAATTGGAAAAGTAGATGATTGGTACAGATTATTTGATAAAACCTATGTTCAAGCAGATTTATCATTACAATCCTATAATTTAGAAACTGCAGCAAAATATTGGATACAATCAGGGAATGCTAAACCATTAACAGAATGGATGAAAGATCAAGGCTATACTTTGATTTCAGGAGTAAGCCCACATTTTATTAGACTCCCTAAAGGCAGTATCAAAGATGTTGGAAATAGTGGACAAACACAAAAGACAATATCTCCTAGTACAAAAGCTGTACCACAAGTGAATCCTATAGATGAACCCGTCTTTAATCCTAAAGGTTCTGTCGGATCGGCTCATTCTTGGTCTATAACTGCAAGAATTAAATACGCAAAATTACCAAGGCAAGGTAGAATCAGATATATCCCACCTAAAAATTACTCTCCTTCAGCACCGCTACCAAAAGGACCTAATAATGGATATTTGGATAAATTTGGTAATGAATGGACTAAAGGTCCATCAAGAACTAAAGGTCAAGAATTTGAATGGGATGTTCAATTGTCTAAAACAGGAAGAGAGCAACTTGGATGGGCTAGTAGGGATGGTAAGCATTTAAATATATCAATTGATGGAAAGATTACACACAAATGACTAATTTAAAATTAGATTTCTACTCTGAAGTTATTATAAAAGATTCTTGCCCTAATGATTTGTTAGAAAATGGTGAGACTATTAAAGGAAAAAAAGGAGTGATATTAGGTATAAGCGAAGAAGATGGTATAATCTATGGCTATACTATTTTACTTTTTGATATAAAATATTGTATATATATAGATAAGAAATATATTATACCGACTGGAAAAAAATTCTCTCGCGATGATTTTTATTAGTTCTCAAGGTTTGAGCCAAGAGGCCGTCTGAAACAATAACTACGGTTTCAGACGGCCTTTCTTTCAACAAGCCACCACAGCAATCAGACAAAAGCAACCCACCGCCACACCCATATCGGCAGCACGGCCGGCAAAACCACCATCCGAAGCGGTGTAAAGACAACTCTAAGACGGCAAATTTTGAACAACATAGTCTTTCGGGTATGACACTAAGGGCAGACATGATCAAACAGCGCGAAATCCATCTGGCCATACCCGCACAAACTAATAAGGAGCAAAGATTGCAGTTGCAACGTGTGGTAGAGTATGGCAAAAATCGAAACATTACAGTCAAAATTACGGAGATCAAATAATGATTTTTAAACAGGATCAAAATTATTGGGCAGTTTTTTATGCTAATGAAGAAGCCCTGATTGTTCAAACATGTTCAGGCTTGGGCTTAACGGCAATAGACCACCTATATCCCCCTCATATCCTGCCATTGG
>FLRV01230135.1_pt1 | contig 14255 bp, 10 predicted proteins | sample 1550491 | NCBI WGS metagenome assembly FLRV01 (sample SAMEA4031763, study PRJEB14383) | metagenome | biome: human; feature: oral; material: saliva | place: Philippines | collected 2014 | reverse complement strand
GAACAAACATGGCAAATCACGGCAGATAAAGATGCTACTACGTCTGGTGCTCAAACAGGGACTAAGAAAGATGCTAAGGTTGGTAAAGATAATAAAGTTCAATTGATTGCTGGTGAAAATATGACCATAAACCAAAATGAACGAGACTTTACATTTACCCTTAACAGAGATCTTGTGAAGATGAACTCTGCAACCTTTGAAGCCACAGGTGGTAAAACTACTGTTATTAAAGGTGATAGCATTGTTCAAACCGATGGAACAAAAGTGAATACCTCTACTGCAGGTGGCAATACTATTACAGATGGCACAAATACATCTACTATAACTGCTGGTAAAGCTAACATCGGAAACATTGCTGTTGATGGTGTGAATAATAAGATTACTATGGGGACTGGTGCAAACCCTGTTACATTAGATGGAGCTAATGGTCATTTGGATGGTTTAACTAATACAACATGGGTTCCAGGTGTAACAAAGGCTACTACTGGTCGTGCTGCCACAGAAGATCAATTACAACAAGTGTCTGATGCAGTAGGTGCTGGTTGGAAGGTGAATACTGGTACCGTTACTGGTTCTAGTGGTGTATCTAATGGTGCGGCTTCTACAAAGGTGTCTAGTGGTGAAGAAGTAAAGCTTCAAGCCGGAGATAACCTTGTCATCGACCAAAATGGTAAAACAGTATCTTATTCCTTGAATAAAGATCTTACTAAGATGAATTCTGCAACCTTTGAAGCGGCAGGCGGTAAAACAACTGTTATCAAAGGTGATAGCATCGTTCAAACTGACGGTAGTAAAACAAATACATCTAATGCAGCGGGTAACACAGTTGTAGATGGTAATAAATCCACTGCTACAACTGCTGCAGGTACTACTATTACTGATGGTACTAAGACCAATACATCTACAGTTGATAAAAATGTAATTGATGATGGTGCGGGTAATAAGGCTGCTTTCACTAAGGATGGCATAACGATTACAAAAACTGGTAAAGATACAGTTTCTTTAACTGGTAATGGCCTAGACAATGGCAATAACAAAATTGTTAATGTTGCAGATGGTGTAAATGCAAAAGATGCTGTCAATGTTAGTCAATTAGATGCTAAAACTAAAGCAGCAACGACTGAGTTGACTGCAAATGGCGGTCAAAGTGCTAATAATACTACAGGTAATATCGTATTAACTAAGACAACTGCTGCCGATGGTCATACAGTTTATGACAATAAGTTGAATGACAAGATTACATTAGGTGCTGCTGATCCAACTAAGGCGATTACTGTAGATGGTACGAATGGTACAGTGAAAGCTGGCGATGGCACGAATGCTGTTGCTATTGATGGTGTGAATGGTACTGTGAAAGTAGCAGATAAGATTACACTTAATGGTAAAGACGGACAGGCAGGTATTGGTACTGTAGGTATCGATGGTAAAGATGGTATTATCACGACTGGTGGTACTAATTCTGTGAAAGTAGATGGTTCTACTGGCACGGTAACAGGCTTAACTAATAAAACTTGGACCTCAGGTTCTATCGTATCTGGCCGTGCGGCTACAGAGGATCAATTGAAAGAGGCCGTAGCTGATTCTGGTTGGAAGGCTGCTGTTGATAAAGAGGGATCTGGTCAAAGCACTGTTGTAGGTACAAGCCCTGAAAAAATTAAGGCTGAAGAAACCGTTACTTTCAAAGCAGGCAATAACATGATGGTTACTCAAACAGGTAAATCTATCAGTTATGCAGTCAACCCTGAGCTTACAGACATGAAGTCTGCTACATTTAAAGATGCAGCGGGCAACACAACTGTAACAAATGGCAATGGTATGACGATTACACCAGGTAGTGCAAATCCTACGAATCCACATGCAGGCCCTGTATCCTTAACTAAGGATGGCCTAAATAATGGTAACAACCAAATTAAAGGCGTAGCGCCTGGTACGGATCCAACAGATGCAGTGAATGTATCTCAATTAAATGCGTCCAATGCAAATACTAGTCAAGCTATTAATCAAATAGCTGGTGAAGTACAACATGTTGGTGCTCATGCAGCAGCGATGGCCGCGTTGAAACCAATTCAATATGACCCATTAGAGCCAACCCAAGTTATGGCCGGCATAGGTAACTATCGCGGTGAAACTGCGGCAGCTCTTGGCCTTGCTCATTATACAAATGAAAACACTATGTTCAACGTAGGTGTTTCCGTTGGTGGTAACCATAATATGGTTAATGCTGGTGTAACTCATAAATTTGGTTACAGCCCAGAAAAGAAAAATATTCCAGATCGTTACAAAGCAGGCCCTATTAGCTCTGTGTATGTAATGCAAGATGAAGTATCTAGCCTTAAAAAGGAAAATGCGGAACAAAAATATGTTATTGCTGATCAAGCGGCTCGTCTGACTACGTTAGAAGCTGAGAACGAACAACAACGTCGTGAATTGGCAGAAACGAAGAAGGGGTTAGATGATTTGAAAGCAGCGGTAGATAAATTGTTAGCATCCAAAGGCTAAGAAAATATAATTGATAATAAAAATCAAATTATAAAGATATAAAAATCTTGGAATAAAATAAAGAACCCTCTTAACTACGATACTTATACCCTGTTAGGTATAAAACGTATATAAGAGGGTTCTTTGCATTTTTGATATAGATTATTAGTTAAAATGCATGACATATGAATGATTTCTCATATGTTATATGATATAATACAGTGATATTATGGAAAGTTTAATGTAATCTCTTTAGGTTTGTTATGGGGAGTCATTATGTTAACATCATTACAACGCTGGTTTTCAGTAGATACCATATTACCGATGAAGGATCGACTGGGACCGGTAGATACTACAAAAAACCTATATAATAAATACTTAAAAATCGCATGGCCTGCTACCTTGCAAGGGCTCATGATGCAGTTGATGACTGCCATTGATTTGGCCATGGTAGGTTCCTTAGGGGCCTCCGCATTGGCCTCTGTAGGTATCATGGGACAACCAGAGATGGTTATGCTCGTCATTTGCCGAGCCTTATCCATTGCAGTAACCGCAATTATTGCCCGTCGTCATGGTGAAGGCGATGTAGATGGTATGAATGCAGTACTCAAGCAATCGATTCTACTGAACTTTTTAATTTATATTCCATTGCTCGCTATATGTTTATTTAATTTAGAGCATATTTTGCGATTTACGGGTGCAGAAGATGGTTATATTGAAACGGCTGTTTGGTATGGTCGGTTCATTGTTATGAGCCTTGTATTTCAGTCCTTTAGCCAAATTGTAGGAGGTGCCCTCATTGGATATGGCAATACTAAGGTTATTTTCAAATCTAATGTGGTAGGAAATATCTTAAATACGATTTTGAACTTCTTCTTGATTTATGGTATTGCCTTTTTTCCAGAATTTGGTGTCATGGGCGCTGGTATTTCGACGCTCATTAGTAGTGCTGTTATCGCAGTATTATTATTGCGGGCTATCTCGCGACATACTAAGACTGGTCTCACCCTATTGCATCCATCAAAATGGCGCTTTGAGCGTTCCGTACTCCATACGGTGTTCCACGTCGGGGGCAGCTCGTTAGGGGAACAATTCTTTGAACGCTTTGGCATGTATACGTATACCATGATTGTAGCCTCCCTTGGTGCTGTACCGTTGGCTGCGCATTATGTATGTATGAACTTGATGGACATATTCTACTACTTCGCCATGGGCCTGGGCTTTGCCGGTGCCTCTCATACAGGTCAAAACTTAGGACATAAACGACCTGATTTAGCGAAGGCTTTTGGACGTATCGGTGCTCGTATGGGGCTTTTTGTAGGACTTGTTAGCAGTCTTATCTTCATTAGTGCAGGCCATTTACTTGTGCAAGTCTATACTCGTGAAAGTGCGGTCCTCACACTGGCTACAGCCTTGATGGGCATTATGGCCATAGCGGCGATTCCTCAAGCGCTACAACAGGTCTTTGCAGGTGTGTTAAAAGGGGCAGGCGATACTTTTTATATCATGAAATATTCATTAATTAGTGTTGCTGTTATTCGTCCAATCATTACCTATGTGCTATGTATTACAATGGGCCTAGGCTTATATGGGGCATGGATTTCTCTATGTTTGGATCAATCTATACGTTTAGTATGTGCTTATATACGATTTATTGGTGGCTCATGGCAGCATAAGATTGTATAGGTATATTGAAAGTTTTAAAATAGTTTATGAAAGTTTTATGAAAATATACTTGCTTAGTAATTGGGAATAGTATACAATACAGATGTGGAATAAATGACACGTTGGGGAATGTGTTGTTTACGAGAATTATCAATTTCACGTATATATGTAAGGGATATATATATGAATATAAAGAGGCATCGGCCATTTCAGGTCGATGCCTCTTTTATGTATATGCACATATGGTGTAAGCCCCAGATAAACTGGGGCGGTAGTATGTTTATGAGATTGATTATAAATTATTAGATTCTAGCCATGCTGTCATAGCCTTTTTGCCTGCTGCTGGTAACGACTCGGAAAATGTTCGTGCATCTTCGCGAATCTTAGGAATATCAATGCTCGCATTACATAGCTCTGCACAGTGGCCTACAAGCCAGCTTTCAATAACGGTCGGGTCTGCCTCTAAGTGAAATTGCAATCCTAAAATATGATTGCCAATCACAAAGGCTTGGTTAGGGCAAAGGTCTGTTTCGGCCAGACGTACAGCGCCTTCTGGAATGTCAAATTCATCGCCATGCCAGTGGAGAACAGGTGCATTGCCTAAGAGGGCTAGTGGTGTATGTTGGCCTTCTATGGTGAAGCGTAATGGGCCAAAGCCGATTTCTTTCTTACCATGGTTCATAGGACCTACGTGACCGCCCATGATACGGGAAATAAGTTGAGCCCCAAGACAGATGCCGAGCAATGGTTTTTTACTATCAATACGGTCCTTAATAAACTTGATTTCATCAGTTAAAAAAGGATATATCTTTTCATCGTAAGCGCCAATAGGGGCGCCACAGACGATGACAAGGTCTGCCTTTGTTGCATCGTACTGCTTAAAGTCGGCAAGGGGGGCTTCAATATATTCTAGTGTAAAACCCCGTTCTATTAATAAAGGTTCTAAAATCCCTGCGTTTTCAAAGTGGATATGACGTACTACATAGGCTGTTTTACTCATGGTTCCTCCTTATAACTATGTACAACTATTCTATTGTTAGTATATCACATTCTATAGAATTTTATGTGAGCTTTCACACAAAGTAAAATAGATAGGAAGAGTCATGTTTACTTTCATACAATTATATCGAATAATATCGTTGACATGTCTTAAAATTTGTATATAATAGTGAAGGTAATATGAGCACCTTGAGAGAGGAGTTCCATGATGTTCGTGATACAGTAAATGAGGAGGACTAACATGAACAAGTACATTGCTGAGTTTATCGGCACAATGATTTTAGTATTTTTTGGTACTGGTACGGCTGTAGTAACAGGTGGTTTCACAGGTGGTGTCGGCGGTGGATTTTTAGGTGTAGCAGCTATCGCTATGGCATTTGGTTTGACCATCGTAGCTGGTGCGTATGCAATCGGTCATATTTCTGGTTGCCACGTTAACCCAGCTGTATCTCTTGGCGTATGGTTATCTGGCCGCATGACACTTAAGGATTTCATTGGTTATGTTATTGCTCAAGTAATTGGTGCTTTTGCTGGGACAGGTCTATTGAGTTTTGTCGTAAATAGTACAAAATTCTTATCTGGTTATGGCGCAGATGGCTATGGTGATTTGAGTGCAGTAGGTTTATCCATGGGTGGTGCTTTTGTAGTAGAGGCATTCTTAACATTTGTATTTGTTTTAGTTATTCTTGGTGTAACTGCGAACAAAAAAATGTCTGCGGTAGCCGGCCTTGTAATTGGTGCTACATTAACAATGTGTCACTTGATTGGTATTCCATTGACTGGTACATCTGTAAATCCAGCTCGTGCACTAGCTCCAGCAGTGTTTACAGGTGGTGAAGCATTATCTCAAGTTTGGCTCTTTATTGTAGCTCCATTATTAGGTGGTGCTATTGCAGCTGTATTCCATCGTGCATGGTTTTCCGTTAAAGATGAAGATTAATTTTATATTTCATATTCTAAAAACGCCTGCTATCAGGCGTTTTTTCTACTTTTAAGTGCTATTTTAGAAATTTATTTGCATTGATGATTATCTATATATTCATATATAACTCATTAAAGCATTGATTTTTTTCGAAAAGTTGTATACAATATAAGTATCGTTAAAAAAGCCCTTATGTGTGTAAGGGTGATTAATGGAGGGAATAATACAATGAATAAAAAATTAGTAGCATTATTGGCTGTAGCTACAATGGGTATTTCTGTTGTAGGTGCTACACCACAAACACAATTCACAAAAGGTGAAACTCAAGTTGATCTTGGCGCTGCAAGCGTTGAAACTAAAGCAGATGGTCTTAACGCTGCACACAAATGGAACTTCGATGGTAGCATCACTCACGCATTGCGCGATAAAACTGCTATCCAATACGGTTACCATGGTTTGAACTCCAAACATGTTGATTCCAACATGCAAGAAGTAAACTTAATTCAAACATTGAACAAAAACTTTGCATTGTATGGTGGTTGGGGTCGTATTCATAGCGATGCTATCAAACATACAAACAACATCGCTCAAGTTGGTGTTATTGGTAAAGCTGCATTAGGTTCTAAAGTAGATGTATACGGCAAAGCTGGTATCGGTACAAAAGAAACTACGACTTGGGAAGCAGGTTTAGGTTACAAAGCAACTGATGATCTTGATATCAATGCTGGGTACCGTTATGTAAATACAAAAGCAACTGATAACCATAACGTATCCTTCCAAGGTCCTGTAGTTGGCTTGTCCTACCGCTTCGGTGGCGCTGAAAAAGCTGAACCTATCGCTGTAACTCCAGCACCAGCTCCAGCTCCTGTAGTTGAACACACTGCAGCACCTGTACAAAAACCAGCTAAAGCTGATTACTATGTACAATCCATCTACTTCGATTCTGACCAAGACGTTCCTCGTGCAGACCAAGGTGCTAACTTACAAGCTGCATTGAACGCTGCTAACCAATACAAAAACGACCAAGTAAAATTGGTGGGTAATGCTGATACTGATGCTAACCCTCAATACAATATTGGATTGTCCGAACGCCGTGTACAAGATGTTGCACAATACTTGGTAAACAATGGTGTAGATGCTAACCGCTTGATCGGTATCGCTAATGGTGATACTAAACCTGTTGCAACTAATGCAACTGCAAACGGCAAAGCTGAAAACCGTCGTGTAGACGTTTTCATTCATCGTTAATTTGAGCTCTCTCAATTTAATCTAAACCCATATAAGTCCATCTTTTCGTCTCTCACTATATTTTGAGTGCGATAAGATGGACTTTTGTGTTATACTAAATCTATTAGAAATACTACTGTACAATTCTATGTAATCTGATCGTAGTCATATAGCTTTCATTTACATTGTGTACAATACTTATCATGTGTTTAGTAAAAGTGAGTTATTAGTATGGAAAAATTTAAATATTATAAGGAGCTTATCGGCGCGATTATCCTTGCAGGACTCATGATATTGGTGGCCTTGCGCATTAGCGATATAGCATCGGGCATCGAAGCATTGATAACGGCCTTTGTGCCGCTTATTGTAGGTGCCTGCATGGCCTTTGTTCTAGATATTCTCGTCGTCCGCTATGAACGTTGGCTATGGCCGCGTATCGAATCGGGGTGGCGATATAAGATTCGTCGTCCGTTGAGTATTATCCTGTCCTTTGTGACGATTAGTCTCATTGTGTACTTTATTGCTCGTATGGCTGTGCCGCAGTTAGTGCATTCCATTACACTTATCGTGTCTGCAGCACCGCAGCTATATCTAGACTTTCAACAATGGATTTACCATTTTAGTAATACCACTCCGTTGGCATCGAATCCTACTGTATTAAATACATTGAATGGTGAAAGTGTGGTTAACTATATGCGTGAATGGGGGACCAAGGGTGCCACCTATGTGGTGAATACGATGGGCGCTATCTTATCGTGGACCGTAAATATTGTATTAGGTCTTATCTTTGCCATTTACATACTACTCGATAAGGAACGCCTCATGTCGCAAGGTAAGCGTATTTTGAAAGCCTATGCATCCGATACGTGGGTGAATCGCGTAACCTATGTGACCAAGGTTGCTGTTCAAACATTTAGTAGTTTCTTTGTAGGACAGTTTATCGATGCCTTGATCTTAGGTATCATGGTGGGCGTTACATTATGGATTTGTAACATCTCCTATGCTACGACCATTGCCTGTGTTATCGGTCTTACGGGTTTAATTCCATTAGTGGGTATATATATAGGTGGCTTGATGGGGGCTGTTATATTGCTTACCATTGGTCCTATGGATGCGTTGATTTACGTCATCATTTTAGCAGTTTTGCATCTAATTGAAAGCAATGTGATTTATCCAAAAATCGTAGGTAATTCTGTAGGATTGCCTGGCTTATGGGTCTTTGCAGCTGTTATCATAGGTGGTGGCTTGATGGGGGTCTCAGGCATGATTATAGGTGTGCCATTAGTAGCCACCTGCTATAAATTATTGATGACCGACGTTGAAGAACGTTTAGCCTCTAATGAAGGCTTATAGCATTTAATAGCTGTAATATAAATGAAAATACAAGTTTGTAGAATCCGATTACTATTGGGAGGATTATAATGAATAAAAAATTACTATCTTTGGTTATGACTGGTGTGTTGGCCGTTGGTGTTTTTTCTGTAGCTACACCATATGAAGCACAGGCTCGTAAGACTAAACCAGAAACAAGCACAGATATTACGATTAAACGTGCACCTGGTCAATCTGTGGTTATGACAATGAGCGAAATTGGTACGATTTTCCAAAATCGTTTCCCTAATGCAGCGTTGCACTCTGTAGAATTGAATTCCAATGATTTGGCCTATGCTTACAAAGTAACTGGATATAGTAAATATCACGAATATAAAATGAAGATTGATATCATCACTGGCAATCAATCCGATATGAGCGAAGGTGGAAAACCTAAACGCGTTATTGGTGAAATCTTCAACAAAGATAAGGTTATCGAACCATCTCAAGCAGAAGCAGCTGCTAAAGCGCAATTAGGTGCAGATGCTGTTATGAAGGGCTGGAAGGTTGAAGCTCACAATGGCAAAGTTAATTACTATGTAACAATGCATCAAAATGGCAAGAAAACAGTAGTGACTATTGATGGTAATACAGGTGCTTACATTGAACAAAGCAAAGCAACAAAATTACCTCCAGAACCAGATCAAGGTTTTGATAAACGTCGTACGAACCTCGTATGGGGCCATGACATCGTTATGGATAAAAAATAATATAAAACAAGCCTCACCATCTCAATTAGATACACTAAAAAGAGAAGGTGAGGCTTTTCTTTCGCAAAAAAGAGGGAGTAAACATCGAATGATTTTTACTCCCTCTTTCATTTGTTAGGTACAATCGATTACCAACGGTTTTCGTAGTACACTTGTGTCCACATGATAACCTCGATAAGAGATGGATGTGGGCTCATTGTTTCTCCTACGGTGATTACGGATTTAGGATCCATGTTGCGCATAATACCTTTTTTACGCAATAGTTTTGTGCGCTCTGATGCGATTTCTTCATTGATGGCTGTCAATGGGGTTACACCGCTGTTCATAAGGTTAACGTATGGTTGGAATAGGATAGAGGCTTGTGGTCCGATTACATGAATACCAAGGATATGGTTTGTATCTTTGTCGACCACGATTTTTACAAAGCCGTCGTTTACATCACCAGGATCAATGCCCATAGCATAGCCTTTGGCAGTAGAGGAATAGAAGTTTTTGCCTACACCTACATTGTAACCAGCCTTAATTGCTTCTGCTTCGGTAAGACCTACGCTACCGATTTCAGGATAGGAGAAGGTAACCTTTGGCAACACGTCGTAGCGGGCCCAACGGAAATCTGCTTCATTTTTGGCAAAGTATAGATTATGTGCAATGATATCCGCTTCGTAGTTTGCGCGATGACGGAATGCAGGTTCGCCGTTCACATCGCCTAACGCATAGATGCCGTCCACAGATGTTTCAAGAAACTCGTTTGTTTTGATCCAGCCCTTAGGCCATGTTTCAATTCCGGTATTTTCAAGGTGTAACTCTTCGGTAGCAGGGCGGATACCAGCGGCTACGAGAATTTCTTCCACCTTAGTTTCCGTGATTTCACCTGTTGTACGATCTTTTGTGACTACAACCTTTAAACCATCTTCTTGACGAACTTCTACAGTATCTTGATTTAGAATTACGTTGATACCGCGTTTTTTATAGTTGTTAAGGAGATGTTCAGACATATCTGCATCTTCCTTTGGCACTAGGCGTACATTATGCTGAATAATTGTTACGTCGGTACCGGCCGAGTCAAATACATGAGCGAACTCTACGCCAATAGGGCCAGCGCCTAAGACGGCAAGGGATTTGTATGGTTGTTTAGGGAATTTGTCGCCAAAGAGGCTTTCACTAGAAAGATAACCAGCCTCTTGTAAACCAGGTACATTTGGTATATTACTATAACCACCGGTACCAAGAACGATGGTAGGGGCTGTAATTTCCACGATGCCAGAACCATCGTTGAGGTGGATATTCATTACTTTATCGGATACAAAGCTAGCGGCACCGCGGTATACGTCTACATTATCAAACGCATTGTAGTAGTCATAAATACCAGCAGATTTGTCGATCATATGCCATGTGCGTTTGGATACAATGTCCCAATCCATAGTGGCGGAATTCACATTAATACCGATTTTTTTGAATTCTTCTACCTCTTGGACAGCATTAGCTGCTGTTACCATAACCTTTGTGGGGATACAACCTCGTGTGAGACAGGTGCCACCAAATTTACCTTTCTCTATAATTGCTACGTTAAGGCCTTTTTTTTGTGCTGCATCAGCTACGATGGTTGCACCACCAGTGCCTACTACAATAATATCGTATTGTTTCATGGTATATCCTTTCTATGTAAAGTTAAGTTTTTAAGATTTATTATCATGTAATTATTATATCATATATTGAATAAAATCAATATAGTTATATTAAAAAAGAAATGATTTATAAAAGAAAAACTTTCACAAAAAGAAAAGACGACCCCATGGATCGTCTTGTTCTATATGATGTTTTAATCCCAGTTTTCGTTGTAACCGCGTTTTGCATAGTCTGCGGTGGCAGTGAATAGAATATCTGTACTGGAATTGAGGGCTGTTTCTGTGGAGTCTTGTAACACGCCGATGATGAAACCAACGCCTACTACTTGCATAGCCACATCGTTGGAGATACCGAATAGGGAACATGCCAACGGAATGAGGAGCAAGGAACCGCCTGCTACGCCAGAAGCGCCGCAAGCGCCGATAGTAGCGATAACGGATAGAAGGATAGCTGTCGGTACATCCACGATGATGCCCAATGTATGAGCAGCAGCTAATGTCATAACAGTAATTGTGATTGCAGCACCACCCATGTTGATAGTCGCACCCAATGGAATGGATACGGAATACATATCAGGGTTAAGTTTCAAACGTTTAGCCAAGTCAAGGTTGACAGGAATGTTGGCTGCGGAGCTACGTGTAAAGAACGCATAGATAGCAGATTCGCGCAAACATTTGAACACCAATGGATATGGGTTACGGCGTAAGTAGATGAAGGATAAAAGTGGATTGATTACCAAGGCAACGAAAATCATGGAGCCTAAGAGTAATACGAGAAGTTGGAAGTAGCTGATAAGTGCTTCGATACCATTTGTTGCGATGGAATCAGCAACAAGACCCATGATACCAAGAGGTGCGAAGCGGATAATCCAACCTACTACAGTCGTAATTGCTTGAGCGATGGATTCTATTACTTCTTTTGTATTCATAGGTGCATGACGTAGAGCACCACCGATGATAAGAGCCCAGCCTAAAATGCCGATGTAGTTAGCGGACATTAATGCTTTTACAGGGTTATCAACGATATTCTTGAGTAAAGTTTTCATGACTTCCGCAATGCCTTGTGGAGGCGCTGCATCAGCTGCACTAGCTGCTAGATGTAATGTAGTTGGGAAGAACCAGCTCACGAGTACGGCAAGTGCAGCAGAAAGGAATGTACCTAATAGATAGAGCGTAATTACGGAGCCCATACCTGTTTTTTGACCGGAGCGATGTTTACTAATCGCCGCGATGACTAAGAAGAATACAAGAATTGGTGCAATACCTTTGAGGGCACCAACAAATAAAACCCCTAATAGTGATAATTCGTTTGCAATATCAGGGACATAGAGAGCCGTCAAAATACCGATAATCATACCGATGATAATTTGCTGGATGAGACTGACTCTATTAATGGATTTCATAAATCGATTCATAATAGACTCCAATACTTAATTAGACTACATAAAACAATGAATTCTGTCATTTATAGAAGGAAAATAATAAATCCTTATAGAAAAGACATATGTCATTATACAACGAACATTACTATAATTCAATAGATAAATGCTAATTATATGATGCGTTTTTTTCTATGTGAACATTTTGTAATTCTTTGTATATATAGTATATATATTAGAATCGTTCTAAGTTCTAGAATGTCATCGTTGGTTATGGTATACTGTCATCATGTGATATTCTTGATTATGAAAGTGGGTACCATGAATACTAAAGAATTTAACACGTATGAAGACAAAGAACAATTTGTGCAAGGTGTATTTTCTAATATTGCCAAACATTATGATTTGATGAATACATTGCTCAGCTTTGGGCAAGACTATTTCTGGCGTAAGTTCGCCGTTAAAGAAATGAATATTGGTCCTTATCAACATGTGCTGGACGTAGCTTGTGGTACTTGTGTATTTACAAAGGAAGCATTGCGCCAAGAACCGACTTTGACAGTAGAAGCATTAGACTTTAACGCAGAAATGTTAGAGCAAGGTCGTGAGCGTATGGCTCAAGCGGATCTTTTAGACCAAGTGAACTTGGTCCAAGGTGATGCTATGGCGTTGCCTTATGCGGACAATACATTTGATGCGGCTATGAGCGGCTTTGCAATGCGTAATGTACCTGATATTAAACAAGTGCTATCCGAAATGCAACGCGTTGTAAAACCAGGTGGCAAGGTGGTAGTCTTGGAATTGGCTAAGCCAAGTGCATTTGGATTTAAGCAATTATATAATTTCTACTTCTCCTATATATTACCTATTATAGGCAAATTGAGTAAGGATAATTCTTCCTATGCGTGGTTGCCGGAATCACTACGTCGCTATCCTCATCAGAGCGAGATTTTAGAAATCTGGAAATCTCTAGGCTATGAAAATGCTACCTATACTGAATTAACCGGTGGCATTGTGGCGGTTCACGAAGGTGTTGTGCCAGAATCTACTACAAAATAAAACAAAATAAAGACCGTATAACATAGTCAGTATCGTATGTTATACGGTCTTTTGTTATATTTGTTGTTTGAAAGTAATTGAGTATAGAGCGTAGCTAATTATATTGTTAGAATGTAATAGCTATAGCGTGTAGCTAACAATCTATCAACAATAGCTGTTATTGTTGATAGTATACAATAGCTGCTATTGTAGATAGTATACAATATCTGCATCTTGAGATACGATTAAAGATCCTTTTTCGACCGGTGTAGAAGTACTAAGATTTGCAGCAAGTACCTTTGCACTACGGTAATATCCTTGGTCGAAGGTACTAGTTTCTGTGTTGCTAATGTTTACAGTTTTTACAGGACCTAAGGTGCGACCTAGAGCAGCAGCAATTACTTCAGCCTTGTGTTGACCATTTTGGATGGCTTCTGTAGTTAAAGAATCAGATAGCTGTTGAGATGGGTCATTTTGGAATGAAAGACTATTTATGTCATTTGCGCCAGCATTGACAGCTGCGTCTACGACTTTACCTACACTATCCAAGTTGTTGATTTTAACCGTTACAAGATTAGATACTCTATATCCTGTGTTAATGCGTTTGCCTTCTTGGTAATCATTAGTGGGGTTAATTGAAATATTAGACGTGTAAATATCTTTTTTGGCAACGTTTAAATTTGAAAGTCTGCTAATAAGGTCACTCATAATGCGATCATTATTTGATTTAGCAGTATTGATATTTGTGTTTTCACTCGTAATACCAAGTGTGAGTATTGCATAGGTAGGCGCCACAGAACGAGAAGCCTGACCAGTGACATGGATTTCAGATGTATCAAAG
>FLRV01099865.1_pt1 | contig 14753 bp, 9 predicted proteins | sample 1550491 | NCBI WGS metagenome assembly FLRV01 (sample SAMEA4031763, study PRJEB14383) | metagenome | biome: human; feature: oral; material: saliva | place: Philippines | collected 2014 | reverse complement strand
CCAGATGTTTGGCTATGTGTACGAAGAGCCATGGATTTTGGATTTTCAGAACCGAAGCTCTTAATAATCTTAGCCCACAACATACGAGCTGCACGCATTTTAGCCACTTCCATGAAGTAGTTTTTACCGATTGCCCAGAAGAAGGACAAACGTGGTGCGAATTGGTCAACGTGAAGGCCTGCATTTACACCGGTACGGATGTATTCAAGACCATCGGCCAATGTGTAACCTAATTCGATATCTGCCGTCGCACCTGCTTCTTGCATATGGTAACCAGAAATAGAAATACTGTTGAACTTAGGCATGTACTGGGATGTGTACGCAAAGATATCACCGATGATGCGCATGGACGTAGCTGGAGGGTAAATATATGTATTACGTACCATGAATTCTTTCAAGATATCATTTTGAATTGTACCAGCCATAACCTTTTTATCAACGCCTTGTTCTTCACCAGCAAGGATATAGAAGGCCATAACAGGCAATACGGCGCCGTTCATTGTCATGGATACGGACATTTGGTCAAGAGGGATACCGGAGAATAGAATTTCCATATCGAGGATAGAATCTACCGCAACACCGGCCTTACCAACGTCGCCCACTACGCGAGGATGGTCAGAGTCATAACCACGGTGTGTAGCAAGGTCAAAGGCAATGGACAAACCTTTTTGGCCCGCTGCCAAGTTACGACGGTAAAACGCATTGGATTCTTCGGCAGTGGAGAAACCAGCATACTGACGAACTGTCCAAGGACGAGTTACATACATAGTAGAATAAGGTCCACGTAAGAATGGAGGTATACCAGCCATATAGTCAAGGTGTGTCATTCCTTCATAATCCATCTCTGTATAGAGAGGTTTTAATTGGATTTGCTCCATCGTTGTATTATATAACTCTTCAAAGTTTTTTCCTGTTTCTTTTTTTAGTTCAGCAAGCCATGCATCGCGAGATGTTGGTGACTGAGATCCCAAGTCAAGAGAGGAGAAGTCTGGATTTTTTAACATGAGCTCACATCCCTTTCTTATCTTGTAACATATGTAAGATTTCGTAGCAATTTGCACGAACAGAAATGAATTCATCTACACCGGCTTCACGGTATACAGGTTCTAGTTCCTTAGAAGGTGCCCCTGCCAAAACTACCGTTACATTCGGCATAGTAGCTTTCAATTCTTTCGCAAGTGGTGGTACCAATTCAGGATATGTAGCATCTGTAGAACAAATAACAACTACATCTGCACCACTTTCACGAGCCGCTTTAGCCGCATCAGCCGTTGTTTCATGGCCATCATTTTTGATAACTTCGAATGCCGCTACTTCAAAGAAGCCTGTAGAGAAGTCTGCACGAGGTTTATGTTGAGGAATAGGTCCCATATTGGCCAAGAATACCTTCACATTATCTTTTGTGCGTTGTTTATAATTTTCCGTACGCATACGAAGGGCTTCAAATTGTTCCGTCCAACGATGAGCCGTAATAGGTTCGATTGTTTCGGAAGAAATATCGCCCGCATCCAAAGCCTTACGGATTTGACGCATTGTCATTTTTTGCAATGCACCGAGCTCGATAAGGCCAATCAATGCACCTGGCTCTGTTGTGCTTGCTTCGAGTGTAGTTTGGGCTTTTACAACTGCTTCTGAATCTGCAGTTGCCAAGTATTCTTCGAGATGAGCTACCCGTTTTTGACGCAATGTTTCTTGATTTTCAGGTTTTGGATCAAGCAATTCTTCCGTCATATTAGCATACATATTATTACCAACCGCTACATCCTTACGGAATGCAAGGTTTTTAAAGCGTTCATTAAGAATTGTTTTAACTTGCGCTTGAGGATAACCTTCCTTCAAGGCAGCGATAATGCCACCTTTAGACTCGATAGTTTGGAATTCATCCCAAATTTTTTCGCATAGTTCCGCTGCCAATGTTTCTACATACCAAGAACCACCTACAGGGTCAACTGGTTGACGCAATTCGAATTCAGTTTGCAACATAACTTGAATGTTACGGGCAATACGACGAGAGAATTCATCGGATTTGCGAATTGGTTGATCAAATGGAGATACTTCAAGACTATTGAGGCCACCTACAACACCGGAGAATGCTTGTGTTGTGTTACGCAACAAGTTTACATATGGGTCGTATACGGTTTTTGTGAAAGCAGATGTTCTACCGTGTACATGAACGGCACGGTCGCTTTCATCAGCGCCAAAGGCCTCCATAATGCGAGCCCAAAGTACGCGCAACGCACGCAATTTGGCAATTTCCATAAAGAAGTTAGCCCCTAAAGAGAATGTAAACATCATGCTCTTAGCAATGGTGTGAATATCGATGTTGCGTTGTGCCAATTGCCGCACGTAGCAAACAGCTGTTGCCAATGCATAGGCAACCTCTTGCACATCGTTGGCACCGCCATTAGCGTATACATCACCGGATACGAGCACTGTTTTAAGCTCAGGTGCTTGATCCTTGGCCCATACAACAGTATGTGCCATTTCATCAAAAGCAGTATCTAAAGACATATGCAACGCACCGTCTTTAGCCCACACGCCGATAGGATCTGCACCAACGAGACCTTTCAAATCGGATGTTTGCTTTTTAGAAGCTTTCACAGTAGCCGACAACATACCGAGCAAAATCGCTGCAGATGCGCCAGTTTCAATGTATAAAGGATTTTCCTTAAGATTGAATCGTTCAATTAATTGGCTGCAATCGTCCATCGTAGCCAAGGATGTGCCGCCTACACCAACAGATGCACCTACTTGCACATCTTGATCATGGCGTGTTGCGTCATCAAGACGAATGTTGTGAATAGTGCCGCCTTTCACAATTTCGTATAAACTTGCATGATTGGCATCCTTCGGTAAGGACTCATCCACATATTGAGATACGCCCCACGAATCTTTGATATAGCCGCTTGCTTTCGTGCCACGTAGGAACTCGCCAGCACCAGGATAAACGCCCTTAGGAATCTTTTCCTGATGCAATGCAGGTGTATAGATAGGTTGTAACGTAATACCTTCATAGGTTTTGGTGAACATTTTTTTATGGAAATCGCCACCTTTTAACGCCTTTTCAACCTCAGCCTGCCATCGTTCATACGTAGGTTTCTCAAACTCATCAAAGGATACAGGCGCCAGTAAATCGCGTTCAGTGTCCTTTGAAGTCTTTTTGTCAGACATATATGTGCCTCCTTTTCAACTTGAAACCATACAGGGGAACAGCGCACCGTACCTGCGAAATGTTATATCGATGAATCACTCGAGCTTTCCTATACTTGGATCACATCAACCTCAAATCTGTATCCATTAAGTCAATAATTATAAAGCCTGATTCATACGCTAAACAGCCACTTTCAAGGGCAACAAAAAACGTGCCACCCAAAAGTGACACGTAAGGTTTCTTATTGAAAGGTACACCAAAAAACACTGAAGCCAGCATACCCCAATCCCCTTCCTATCGCTCGTAGGTACATAACGGTGATTATCAAATAGGCAGTTCTCCTGGCTTGGGGTCATCACCTCGCTTTCGCCTTCCCAGATTTCTCCAGTGACATGTATGAAAGCAGGCTCGTCCTTACAGTGGCGGGACCGCATCGGCTTGTACCGATTTCTCTATTAAGTCTTGCGACACCTATTCTCTGTATTCGTTGTTCTAAGTCCAATATAGTGTAAAATTATGCACAAAGTCAATGAACATGACAGTTAATCATAAGTAGTAAATTTTAAGTTATAACTAATGCATATACAGAATGATAAAAATGCATAGATGTAATTTAAAGGAATTACATCTACAATTCGCCGCTGCTATACTAGCACCATGTTATAATAATTCTACTAGTGGGAGGTCGTATTATGAACGAAATAAACAAAAAAGGTCTCAGCACTACATTGTTGTGCTGTTTAATTTGGGGATTGCTGCCCCTCTATTGGGCGCTTTTAAACCAAGTATCATCCTTTTCCGTATTATCGCACCGCATTATCTGGTCCGGATTTTGGATGTTCTTTCTTATCATTGCCACAGGGCGTCAACAACTGCGCATCGATATACAACATTTACGCAACCATCTTACGCAATTAGGCCTACTATTACTAGCCGCTATACTTATCAGCATCAACTGGTTCACCTACATTTGGGCCGTTACAAACCAACACGTACTCGACACGAGCCTTGGCTATTACATCAACCCATTGCTCAACGTATTGCTGGGCATCCTAATCTATAAAGAAAGATTACTTTGGCCACAAAAGCTAAGTATTGCCATCGCATTCTTAGGTGTAGCCATCATGACTGTTCAACTAGGTACATTGCCCATCGTCTCTATCATCCTAGCCGTATCCTTTAGCCTCTACGGGGCTGTCAAAAAACGCCTCACTATCCATCCATTTTCTAGCATCGCTTTTGAGGCTTGGCTCGTCACACCGATAGCATTATGGTATTTAACAGCTATAGACACCACCTCGTGGACCTTTATCGAAAACCTAACGCCGACTGGCCTCCTCCTCATCGGTGCCGGCCTTACCACATCGATTCCGCTCATCCTCTTTTCGTACGGTGCCCGTCTATTACCACTAAACATTCTCGGATTTTTACAATACCTGTCTCCTACCATGGGCTTCTTCTTGGCCATCTTCTTCTTTGGTGAAAGCTTTGGTACAGCGCAACTCATAGCTTTTGGCTGTATCTGGGTAGCTCTCGTGCTATTCTCCCTATCCAATCAAATGAAGACGCGTATTAAGATAAAATAATAAAATATATTACAAAAAGCTGTATCAAATGAAATTCTCATTTAATACAGCTTTTTATGTGTCCGTTTTACACGAGTCTAACGTAATATAAACTCAGATCTTATTAATCTAATTCATTCATATTGGTCGTATTCATATTAGAAATATAATGGTTATAAGCCTCAATCATACGAGTATAGTCCTTATCTTGTTTTGAACCCATATAAGTGCGAATAGCACCAATTGTAGAGTTTACAGAGGTCTTAACAGTGTCATAGTTAGAGCTAGTAATGCCATTAGACAAATCACCAATAGCTTGTAACTCTTGATTCATGGCATTCACATCCGGTTGTTTTTCACTATCTAACTTTTCAAGAACAGCGGTAAGTCTCAAATGAACCTCTTGTGCTGCGGCTGCGTTTTTCTTACCTGCATCGCGCAATTCTTGTAACCGTTGTTGTAATCGATCGAGGTTGATTTTATGCATCAAATTATCAAAGTCAGCATAAATAGGCACAAATTGTTCATACAACTGTACATATTTTGGTCCTAATTGCTGCTCCTTAGCATAGTTATCTGTAGTATACCCTTTAGATTTATAATATGCATCGAGTTCTTCGGCTACCGGTGTAATCTCATTCAATTTTGAAAGCAACTTATCTAGGGGCTCCTTCATTTCATCATAAGGAATACCAGCTTGCTTAGCTTCTTCTAATTCTTTTTGTAGCTGCTTAAAGTTCGGTGTATTAAATACAGTTAAATGCTTACCTGCTTTTAAATCATTAATCGTCGGTGTATTCGCATAATCAAACATAACAGCCATGCGATTATATCGACTTATAGCTTTCACATACTGATTAAACAACTGCACCTTATCCTGTTCCGACCGCTGTGCAATCTCCTTGCGGCTCTGCTCAGTCCCCTGCCATAGCTCTGACATGCTACAACCGCTCAAAAACAAAGGTGATGTCAGCGTTACTGCACACATCACAGCCATTGCGAACCTTCTAACTAATAGTTTCATGATGAATTCTCTCCTTTCATCAATATACAGCTTAGTTTATACATTCTAATTATATACCTATTATAAATAATAAGAATAGTATAAATACACAAAAGTCATTTATCATTACTTGTCAAGTGACCAATAGAGTCAGGGGTGACCAATGGTCACCTCCATTTTCCTTTATATACTGATAGACTACTACTAAGAAGAAATAACTCCTAACAATGGTTTTATACGTGTACAGATACAACCTATCCTACATTAGTACAAACAGATATAGATCTGGCTAAAAATAGTAAGTCTGTAAAGAAAACATTAACAATTCCTGCGTGGCTTAACGATAGAGCACTCGCTAAAAGGATTAATTTTTCTCAGCTTTTACAAGAAGCATTAGTCGAAAAAACATTATAAATTAACGAGTTGTTTAAATCTTTCATTATTGTGAAAGCGTTCAAAATGATCTTGTTCAGCAGCTACGACTTTCACAGATGGATCAGTTTTAATTGCTTTTTCAAGCCAATCAAGGGCCTTAGTATCATCCCCTTGGTCTGCATAAATGGTAGCAATACCATACAAAGACCAGGTATTATTAGGGTCCTTTTCTAATACCTTTTCAAACCATTGTTTAGACTCGGGTAATTGACCTTGTAGCTTATAGACCATGGCCATATTATAGTAATTAGCCACATTAGTAGGATCTAAATCATAGGCCTTCTTCGTATCAATCAAACCTTTAGCTGTATCGCCATTGAGTGCTGTTGCAAAGCCACGTATAGAATAAGCCTCGGCATTATTGGAATTATCCTTAATAGAAGCAGTAGCCTCCTCGATGGCTTTATTATAATCGCCAACAGATAAAGCCTGTTTGGCGGCAGTTAAGTGGCTATCTAGATTAGTCATTTGGCTACTATCTTGAGTGGATTCACTAGAACTCTTAGCATTACTTTCGGTATTACTATTATTTGTATTCTGATTTAGCCCACAGCCACTAATAAATATAAGTAATGCAAGTATAGGCAAAATTCTTTTCATATCATATATTCCATTCTTAAATAATCTCCAAGATGCATAGCATAATAATATAAGAAAAAGGACGAGCGGCAACTCGTCCTTTTTTTGTTATATTGTAGGTAATTTCATACACTCTACTACCTACATATAGTATACCATATTTATTAGAAAAATAAACATCTAACAATAAATACAAACACGCCAACAAAACAAAGTGCTAACATCATATAAAAATGTTAGCACTTTATTTTTATTTAGTCTATTAAATTTTCTACTACCCTTTATTTTTTAGCTTTCGAGCAACGATCCAATAAGTATGCAACGCTTACGAATGGGATACCGCCGCTTTCACCAAGGCCAATTTCACATGTAGAACTGGAGCTTACGCCAAGTGTAGCACCGTATTCGGCAACTTCACTAGCAAGGTCTTTTGTAGCTGATTTATTAAGTTCTGGTGTGAAGAAACCTTTTTGACCAGCAAAGCCATCGCATGCGAAGGACTTAATATTGAATACATGGTCAGAGCATAGACGTGCCAAGTCTTCAATATATTGAGATTTGCCCAATACTTTGATTTTACATTGTTTATGAACAATAACGCGTTCATCGCATTTTGTAATATCAAGACGAGGTACTACGAATTTGCATAAGAATTCAGAAATATCATTAATTTCTAAATCTGGCATATGTTTGAATGCATGGTTGAAGCATGCACTATGGTCGATAACGATTGGGTATTTACCATTTTGAGACGCTTTCATCAACGCATCGTGTAAATCTTTTACAGCACGTTCATGTACATCATCATAGTTTTCAAAACTCAAGCCACAGCAGAGGTTTTCGATATGTTCAGGATAGATAATATCGATTTGAGCCTTATTGCAAAGGCTTTCAACAACTTGTTGCAAGCTACGTTGATCATCATAACCTTGGTTTTGACGGAATGCACGGTTCGCACAAGTACTGAAGTATACAACCTTTTCAAAGTTAGTAGGTTTGATGCGGTTTTTCAATTTATAGCGATTAGCCTTAGGTGTTGTTTTAGGTACATAAGGTGTTACGCCAGTTACGCCATGTAAACCTTCAGTAATTTTGGAAATTGCTTTTTGTGTGATAATAGCACCAGCAATGCCTTCAAGGCTTACGCCGGCACGGCACATTTCAAGAGTACTGGAGAAGTTATCGTAAATTTTCTTAGCCAAACCAGGTGCTGGTGGGTCGATGCGACGCATGGATAATGCGATTTGTGCAGTGTCGATGCTAAGTGGGCAAAGACCTTTACACATGGAACATGCAGCACAAGTTTCAACGCCGAAATATTCATAACCTTTTTTAAGTTCATTTGCAACAGCGAAATTGCCTTCATTTTCAAGGCGTTTAGTTTCGCGCAACAATGCGATACGTTGGCGTGGTGTCAATGTCAAATTACGGCTAGGGCAGTTCTTTTCACAGAAACCACATTCCATACAGATTGTGAAAGCATCATCGATAACACATTGTGCTTTAAGATTTTTCTTGTACACATCAGGATCGTCAGTAATTATAACATCAGGGTTCAAGATGCGAGTAGGGTCAAAGATAGCTTTGATACGACGGTTGATTTCATACGCTTTACGGCCCCATTCCATTTCGATGAAAGGTGCCACCATACGGCCTGTACCATGTTCAGCTTTCAAAGAACCACCAAAACCAGATACGCGTTCGGACATTTCTTTTACCAAATCACCGAAGTTCTTAGTATCTTTAGGGTCGCTAAAATCAGGAGTAATGTTAAAGTGAACGTTACCGGACAAGGCATGACCGAAGATTACACCACCATCAACGAAATCGTATTTGTGGAATAATTCAGTAAGCATTTCAATGCCCTTAGTGAAGTCTTCGATTTGGAAGCAAACATCTTCTGTGATAACAGTAGTACCTTTTCTACGTTGACCACCAACGATTGGCAAGATACCTTTACGGATTGCCCACCAAGAATCGTATTCTTTAGGATCTTGAGAATAAAGACTTGGAATAGCTGTTGGAATATCTTTCAATTGTTCTTTAATGAAAGCCAAGTTTTCATCAACAGTTTCTTTGGAATAGCTTTCAGTTTGGAACAAGATAGCACTTGTACCTTCTGGAATTTCACGAACGAAATCAGGTACATTATCTAGAGTTTGAACTGCTTTAAGGGATTGATAGTCCATCATTTCAGCGGCAACAACCTTTTCACGGCCCATATTAGCCAAGGCTACAACGGCAAGAGATGCGTCGTTCAATGTGCTGAAGAACATGAGACCACAACCTTTGTGAGGTACATCTTCAACAGTGTTGTACACGATTTCAGATACAAAGCCCAATGTACCTTCGGAACCGATGAACAAGTGATTGATAATATCGATGATATCTTCAAAATCTACAAGGGAGTTCAAACCGTAACCTGTAGTATTTTTGATTTTGTATTTGTGATGAATCAAATGAGTCAACTCTTCATCAGCCAAGATTTCTTTGCGCAATTGCAAAATATCTTCAACCATTTGTGGTTTTTCTTTGAGGAATTGATTAATGCTCTTTTTATCAGATGTATCCAAAATGGAACCATCTAATAAGACAACGCGAATAGAGCGAATTGTTTTGTAAGAGTTTTGTGCAGTACCACAGCACATGCCAGAGGAGTTATTGTTCAAAATACCGCCTACCAATGCTGTTGCAAGCGTTGCAGGGTCTGGACCGATTTTACGGTTATATGGTTTCAACAAATCATTCGCATCGGAACCGATAACACCACATTCACAACGCAAAGCCTTACCATCGTCGATAACTTCCATTTTTTTAAAGCCATCATTACAAACGATAAGCACGTCTTCACTGGAACATTGACCAGACAAAGATGAACCAGCTGCACGGAATGTAAATGGTGTGCCACATTGTTGACACAAACGAATAAGACGACGTACTTCGGATTCGTTTTCTGCTTTTACCACTACTTTAGGTAAATAACTGTAACAAGATGCATCTACACCATACGCATAACGGCGCAGACGGTCTGTATAAACACGATCCTTACAAATCGCTTGCGCCTCTTTGGCAAAACGATCATAATCTTTAACTAATGTACTCACTTGAAAAGCCTCCAATCCTATCCTTAGGAAAATTTCTTTTATAACTAGTATACGCCGTTCTCATTTCGGCCGCTACCATTATGCATAAATTGTATATGAAATATAAATTCTATAGATACACAACATAAAACACATTTTAGTTGAAAACTAATTTCATCTATTACAAAATCCAATTCATTTGTTAGAAACATACATCAATAAAAATATATAATAACCACTCATGAACGCTCCTATATGTACTCTCTACCAATATGCGTATTCATAAGGATTACCCACTGTATATCACCGTTACAATCCAATAATAATATATGAATACTTATTCTATTTTTATAAGTATTCTGTATATTATATATTAAGAATTATCAATATAAATTAGTTATGCATTTTAGGCATAGAGTTATCATTTTCTCTTCCTTTAATACCAATCTATTATTACTCCTCTCCGTTATTCGTAAAACATATAGATGCTTTTGATTGATTTTGTTTTACAAATCGATATAATATTAGTAGAAAGAGGTGATAATAATGGCTACAACTAATATTAATGTACGCATTGATGAACTATTAAAAAAAGATGCTGAGGCATTATTTAACGACTTAGGACTCAGCATGTCATCAGCTATTACTATGTTCTTGAAATCTGCGGTAAGTCATGATGGTATCCCCTTTGAAGTTAAACGTACTAAACCAAATACAGAAACACGACGAGCCTTAGCAGAATATGAAACTATGAAATCCCATCCAGAAAAATACAAACGTTATAGTAATTTTGCAGAATTACTAAAGGATGTTGAAGATGAAACTTAAGATTGTCGTATCAAATGCTTTCAAAAAAGATTTAAAGTCCGCTAAAAAACGAGGTTTAAAACTCGACAAATTACAAGTTATCATAGATAAACTCCCGATGAATTTCCTTTAGATTCAAAGTATCGTGATCACGCACTCACGGGAAACTATAAAGAATTTCGGGAATGCCATATAGAACCAGATTGGCTACTAATTTACCGAAAAGATACAGACATACTTGAGTTATTTTTATTCCGAACTGGAACACATGCAGATTTATTTTAAAACAACATCTACAATTATAAAAAACATAAAAAGGGCTATAGACAGAATGTGTTAAAACCATGTCTGTTACAGCCCTTTTTATGTTTTTTATATTTAACGCTCATAAATTAATACGAGTCTATAATAATTGTAAGAAGTAATGTATATGAAGGTTATCATATTTAAAACAATATCCCAGATCCAATAATCAATTTAATAGCCAATGCAAATACGCCGATACTCATAAGTGCCAAGATAGCCTTAGCCCTGAGGCGTTTTGCTATTTGAGCGCCTGCTTGGGCCCCGAATATGGCACCGATACTAGCCGGAATAGCAATACTAAATACAATATGATTCTCTATAAGATGGGTAATAACACCAACTGCCGTAGATACAGCCAAAATAGCATGACTAGTAGCCGTTGCTAAATGTGTGGGAAACCCCATGATGTAAATCAGAGCTGGCACGTGTACTAGCCCACCGCCAATACCGAAAATACTAGAGATAAAGCCAACAATAATGCTAATACCAATGCCGACTGGTTTATTGTACGTCACCTGTTCCTTTGTTAAAGATTCTTCCTTCCGTTCTCCTTTTTTACCAAAGTTCTTAAAACCAATCAGAAATGACGCACATAACATAAAGCAACCGAAAGCGAATTTAAATCCCGACCCAGAAAATTCATCAGACATTTGAGCCCCTATAATAGCCCCTGGAAATGTTGCTACACTAAAGATTAGAGCAGCGCTAATATATACCTTTTTCTGTTTAAGATATGCCAGTGATCCTGAAATAGCATTACACATAACAGAAAACAGCGATGTGCCAACGATCATAGATGGTGACCACTCTGGGAACCAATACATAAATAGTGGTACAAATATGAGGCCCCCGCCGGCGCCAATAATAGTACCTAACATAGCGGTAAAAAATCCGACTACGATAAAAAACAGATAGAATAAAACTATATTATCAACCATACTGACACTCCTATGGTACCACACAAACAACACCTAGTTATTCAAACACGACAGATTTATTCTACAATCACAGTAGAGCCATTAGGAATGATTGTAATCGATGCCTCCTCACCCATAATGCCACGGGCGATGCGCAATGCTTCATCTAATGTGGACGCAGGCGTCATGTGCATATCGCGAATGACTTGATGGTCGCAATCTTGAGTCACAACGATAACCTTATAGTGATTTAAAATACGCGCTAAGATTTGAATTTTCCATTGATATGGCTTGGTCTCATTACGAGGTACGCCGTGGATATCATCTAGAATTTTTTGAGGACTTTCCATATTTTTGAAAGCCTCATATAATGCTTGTCCCCCATGTCCTTCTTTACAGGAAGCAGCAATGATGATAACACCGCCATCCTTACAAGAGGCTTCGCCCGCAGTCATGCCCTTTACAGATTGATATAGATTTTGGTCAGATGGATAGCCACCATTACTTGTGATAACGATATCTGCAGGAATAGCTTTCACAGAAGACAAGGAACGAATAAACTCATATCCCTCCTTATGTGCATCTACACAATCACCTGCTACAGCCTTGATGATTTCCTTTTTGCTATCGATAATAACATTTAGGATGAACTGTAAATTCGCTTTTCGCGCGGCGTACAACATATCCTTATGAATTGGATTTTCATCGATTTTACCGGTTCGGGAATGCTCGCTTTCAATAAATTCAGCACAATGATTAGCCAACACCGTCACCTTGGAGGCAACGCCAGGCAACACGGATTTACGGCCGCCCGAGAAGCCCGCAAAGAAATGTGGATTAATTAGCCCTTCGGAGATGAGCAATTCCGTTTCTACCGCCAAACGATTGATGACACACTTGCCGCCAGATGGCAATGTGCCGATTTCCACCATATTCGCAGCATCCTCAGAATCATGATTGATGAGTTTTTCATTATTCACGATATCCTCGCCAAACCGATGCACCATCTCTTCATGCGTCATGGCCCTGTGAAAGCCAGTAGCAATCAAAATCGTAATATCGATCGTCGGATTCACCGCGCGAATGCGACGGAGCAAAATAGGCAATGTCACCTTACTTGGCATAGGACGCGTATGGTCACTCGTAATAATAACCATATTGCGTTTCCCTGCCACCAACTTCTCTAAAGACGGACTATTAATAGGATGATCAAGGGCCTCCTCAACAAGCTCAGCCGGACTCTTCTCTGCCTTATATGCCACCGCATTAGACATAAGAACCCCTTGCACAAATCGCTCATCAATAGACACATCTACACTTTTATAATCATAAGGAAAAGAATACGTCTTCATATAGGCACCTCCTGTTGTATATACATTAAGTATAACAGAAATACTAAAGAGAAATAAGAGTAAGGGGCCGCTAAAAGCTCCACCGGCCGGGTCTGACTACGCCCTTCGGGCTCCGCAGGGCCAAAGTCGCTTTTAGCGCCCCCTTACTCTTTTCCACCATAGAACAGAGAAATCATATTTCCAATCTATAGTTGAAGATGTGAAAAAGGTGAGCTACCTCAAAAAAACGACTTCAGGTCCTTTTCTCTACTACCTGTGGCAATGTAGCCAAATCTTATTTCCAATCTATAGCTGAAGATGTGGAAAAAGGTGAGCTACCTCAAAAAAACGACTTCGGATCCCTCCCTCTACTCCTTGTAATAATGCAGCTAAATCGTATTTCCAATCTATGTTAGATTTAAGACGAAAACGCGAGGTCCCTCTGAAGAAATCGACTTTGGCCCTGCGAAGGCCGCAGGCCGAAGTCAGACCCGGCCGGTGGAGATTTCTTTAGAGGGACCTCGCGTCCCAAGCATATTTAAACTAATTAGATTGGAAATAAGATTTCGCTGCTTTTAATCGTCCTCGTTCGCACGATACTTGTAGTTCATCGCCCGGTTGTAGTTTTACATCATTTAGAGGCACGATGTATGTTCCATTCCGGCGAATGCTAACGATTAAAGTCCCATCTGGCAAGTTGAGGTCTTGCAATTGTGTATTAACATAGGATGCCACTACAGGCACCTTGGTTTGGAAGAAGGTTTGTACATTTTCTAAATTGCTTTGACCTGTCATAGCTTGTAATAAGGAATCATAAATAGGTGGCTCTTTTAAGAGTTCTGCCACCAAGTAGGCCACGATGGTCACAATACCGATGGCATAGATATTGGAAAAGCTATTTGTCATTTCAAGAACGAGCAGAATGGCTAAAATCGGGGTCCGCATAGCGGCTGCTAGCATACCGCCCATGGCACAAATAACGAATTGCGGTACAAAATCGGGAGATATTAACCCCACCGATGAAAGCAAGCTTTCACAAAAGGCACCGGCCGATGCACCGATGACGAGCATAGGCAAAAAGATGCCACCTTGAGCGCCACTGCCATAGCAAAACGTGGTGAGCAAGATTTTACCCAGCACAATGCCACCGAGGAGCAATACGCCGTGAGACTGAAAGGCCAGTTGGCCTACCAAATCATTGCCACCGCCCAACAAGAGCTGCGAATCAAAGCCGATAACGGCGACGGTTACAAAGGTGAGCACAAGCTTTAGAAAGCGAGAACACTTGAGCCACTCGAAGAAACGCTTAAAGGCAAATATCATGCGACAAAACAATACACCGCAGAGCCCCATTAAAATACCTACACCGAGCAGAACCGGAAAATAATCAATCGGCATCCCTGACGTCACGGAAAATCCGAGGGCCGGCGTGAGGCCAAAAATAGTTACCGTAATATAGTTCGATATGAGCGTAGCCACAAAAGTAGGAATGACGAGGTACGGATAAAAGCTTTTGTGAACCTCTTCAAAGACGAACATGGCCCCCGACACTGGCGCACTAAAGGCAGCCGTTAAG
>FLRV01000829.1_pt2 | contig 14869 bp, 10 predicted proteins | sample 1550491 | NCBI WGS metagenome assembly FLRV01 (sample SAMEA4031763, study PRJEB14383) | metagenome | biome: human; feature: oral; material: saliva | place: Philippines | collected 2014 | reverse complement strand
CTTATCGGTACATCTGCATCTCCAATCTCTGGTATTGGTATCTTAGCGACTATTATTTCTTCTCTAGTGGTATACTTCATCGCTTCTGAAAATAATTTGTTTGCTACCGAAGCAGGCGTTCAATTTGCTACAGCTATGGCTATCTTCATGACATCCGTAGTTATTGCCATTGCATCTATCTCTAACGATAACTTGCAAGACTTGAAAACTGGTCAACTCGTTGGTGCCACACCTTGGCGTCAACAAATTGCATTGTTACTTGGTTCCGTAGCCGGTGCTATTGCGATTGCTCCAGTTCTTAACTTGTTATACCAAGCATATGGTTTCACAGGTGCGTTGCCTCGTGCTGAAATGGATCCAAATGCGGCATTATCTGCTCCACAAGCAACATTGATGACTACAATTGCTCAAGGTATTTTCAATGCTAGTATGGATTGGAATTACATCTTGATCGGCGTTGGTGTTGGCGTAGTAGCAATCATTGTTAACTTGATTCTTAAGAGCACAACTGCTTCCTTAACATTGCCTCCATTGGCTGTTGGTATGGGTATATACTTGCCTCCAACATTGGAAGTACCTCTAATTGTCGGTTCTTTCTTGAGCTATTTCGTAGGTCGTTACCTCATCGCTCGCGCTAAAATGCGTGCCGGTGAATTGGCTGAATACGATGTAGAACAATCTAATCGTCGTGGCGTTCTATTTGCGTCCGGTTTGATTGTTGGTGAAAGCTTGATTGGTGTAATCATAGCTGTTATTATTGTATTGTCAGTTACAACTGGTGGTGGTGAATCTCCACTTGAATTAGTTGGTCCTGAATTTGAAAGTACAGCTAGTTGGTTAGGTCTACTTGCTTTCGTTTTCGCGGGTCTCTGTCTCATTCGTCGTGTTGTAACTCACAAATTTGATAAAGAAGAAGCTCTTGCTATGAAAGCAGAGCAAGAACAAACAAAGTAAGAGGTTAACCATGAAATTAAAACAGACTGTTCTCATCATGATGGCAGCTGCATTGCCACTCACATCTATGGCAGCCGCTAGTGAAACGATTCCTGTAACAAAGGATACTGGTGCTGTAGTAGCACAAAATAATCGTCACGATGTGACATATCGTCTCTCTAGCACGGCTACACCAGAGCAAAACAAAAAATTACGTTCCATAGCGAATAAAACTGATCGTGGTACTATCGAAGTGGTAGCGCCAAATGCAGAACGTTATATGGATCGTAAAGAGGTAGGCGTATCTCCTGTAGATGCGACTACAGATCATTTGAATCTCGTATTCCCAGAGGTTAAATCCGTTAGCCCTATCGTTGAAAAAGCCATCAATACAACGATTAAGAAGTACGTTTCTAAGGTTCAAAATGACGTACAAAAAGTAAACGAAAAAGAATCTAATAAAACAAATGTCATCATGTACTATGATGTAAAAACGAATAAAAATGGTATCTTTAGCGTTTTGATTCACACCTATACAATGCGTGATGGTGATGCAAATGGTGTAAATTATGTAAAGGGCTTTACATTTAATACTACAACCGGTCGTCAATTATCCTTGTATGACCTTGGTGGTTTAAATAAGAAGGAACTCGTTAATGCTATCAATAATAATCAACAAGTGAAGGATGCAGTTGGTGCGAATGCTACATTCGACAAAATGCCATCTGAATTCTACACAACTGAAGATTACTCGGTAGTGATGATTCTTCAACAAGATGTGGATACAATCCATAGTGCTGGTACCGTGTATGTACCAGTTGGCAATTTGCGCGACCGTCAAAATGATGTGACCAAATAACAAAACTAACTATATGTGTCTGTATTGTTAAACAATGCAAGGTGCGTAGCACCAAAAAGGGTACACAGACTGTTTTATGTGACATAGAACTTAATACTTACTATAAAGCCCCTCCGCGATGTGCGGAGGGGCTTTTGTCGTATGTGTTATTCTGTATGAAAAAGAGGGGGGATAGGACAAAAAAAGACAGCCCCGAAGGGCTGCCTAACGGATTATTTAGTTGGTTTTAATGGCAATGGGAATTGGATTGTCGTAGTCGGGGCTTCCTCAGGTGGCGTTTGAACAATTACCTTCTTACCAAATTTCTTTTTAAATGCCTTTACTGTTCCAGGTTGTACCGAATCGGCAGTAATAACTAATGCAGATGCATCATCTGTTGGTAAAATGCTAATGATTTTACCTTGAGGCTCTTTACTTTGATAAAGCGACAATGCATCGGATTGGAAGTCTTCTAATTGGGCTTGTGTCAATTTACCTTGGCTTACAATTAATGCATTATCGAGTTGTGGATCGTGAGCATCGGCTAGTGCTGTTCGTACTGTATCAAAGTGTTTTTTATCAACTACAGAAACGTGCAACTTACCTTCCTTCCAGAAGAGAGCGCCGTCATTTCTAAATTGTGTGAAGTCTTGACCATAGTGAAGGGCATGGCTGATGATAGTGGATGTTTTTCGTTCCACCTGTTGACGGAAGAGCGCATTATGGAATGCCAATGCTTGTGGTGTTTGTGTCATACGGTAGGAAATCTCAGCCGCCTCTGCACGAGTTACGTATTTTTCCGGATTAAACATCGTGCCTGGTGCATAATTGGTAAATCCTAAGTATGCTAATTCACGCACTGCGTCTTGTGCCCAAGGAGCTACGAATTTTTGGTCCCCATATGCTATTTGATCGAGTACAGTAGGATCATCAGTTGTATAGCCTAGATAATGTAGATAATTGTCTGCTACTACAGCAAATTCTTGGCGTGACATGTATTTTTCTGGTTTATATGTGGCGTCGCCATAGCCAGAGATAATATTTTTGCGCGCTACTGATTCAATAGCGAGGGCAGACCAACGGTCGGATGTAATATCTTTGAAGTGACTAGAGATGAATGCTGCTTCACCATCATCGGTAATGTTGTTGAATAGAGACGCAACTTCTTCACGTGTCATCGGTTGATTAGGACGGAATGTGCCATCTGCATAGCCTTTCATCAATTTAGCCTTTGCTACAGCACTAATCGATTTAGAGGCCCAAAAATCACTTGGTACATCGGAGAAGATGTATGGTCGCACATCTTGTATGTCCTTTGGAGACGTAACAACGCCGGAACGTAGTTGTTGATTAACAACAATATTAGCAGGTATAGCAGTTTTGTCTTGTGCAATAGCTATTGTATCTTGAACGGTTGTCGCTGTTGTTACAGTATGTTGCGCTGGATTAGCGCTTGGTGTTTGTGTCGGTGTAGCGGCAAATGCCATACCGGATGTAGTGAGTAAAGCGGACAGGATGAGGGCCCGTAATGTGTGTGTTGATACCTGTTGCATACATATCCTTCCTAATCATGTGGCAGATATACCAAAAACAGCGTTGGATAACGCTGTTTTTGAAGCCCTGTTAAGGACTAAAATATATTGGTGAGTTGTCGCTATTAGCGTTTTACAGTCATTTTAACTTTGGAACCAAATACCTTGGAAATACCTTGTTGTGTTTCTTTGCTGGCAGTGCTAACTACAGCGTATAATTGATTGTTTTCAACGTCTGGGAATACGGCGGTAATATTGCCGCCTTTTTCATTTTTGCTGTAGTAGTTACGGAAATTAGACTCGATAACATCGTATTCAGCTTGGCTGTATTGAGATGGTTCAACTACTACATAGTTGTTGATAGTAGCATTGCCTTGGCTTGCTAAATTAGCTTTTACTGTATCTAAATCGGAACTAGATTTCAAAGCTACATGCAATTGATTGTCTCTCCAGTACATAACGCCATAGTCTTGGAACGCTTCTGGTGTTTTATATGTTTTGTTGAGTTGTGTGAATACATTGTTTTCCAATGTTTCTTGTTGTTTTTGATCGAGTGGTTTTAATGTGCTGCGACGTACAGGGCGAACGATGCGTGGAGTTTGTTCTGTTTTAGATTCAGAAACCTTGTCAGATTTTTTAGCTTTAACTTCTTTTTCTACCTTTTTCGCATCAGCACCAACTTTTTTAGCGTCAGATTTCACGGCAGCATCAGCTTTTTTTGTATCTGCCTTTGCAGCAGTATCTACTTTCTTAGCATCTGTTTTTACGTCTTTAGCGACTTCTTTTTCAATGGTATGAGTCTTGTTTTCAACCTTTTCAGCGTCTTGTTTTGCATCTTCTTTAATAGCGGTAGCCTTGCTAGTAGTAGGGGCTGTTTCACCGTTTAAGATGCGGTTTAAGATTGTTGCCGCTTGTGCGCGTGTCACAGGTTGAGTTGGGTTGAAATCTGTTGTTGCACCGGATGATACATAGCCACGTTGTGCCATGTACTCGATAACCGCTACATATGCTTTGGAAATGCTAGCACTGTCTTTGAATGTAATCTTTTCGGATTTTACAGGGGCATCAGGTTTGATTTTCTTTACTAAATTAGCTGCAGAAGCAACAAATTCTTCGCGGTCCATCGCTTTAGCTGGGGAGAATTTAGACTTTGTTGTACCTTCCATAACACCAGCAGCACCAACTAGTTTAATAGCTGTGTTGGACCAACGGTCACTTTCAACATCAGAATAAGAAACGCCATTTTCTTTTGTTACTAAGTCAGCAAGTTCTTGCTCGTTCATATTGTGTTGTAATACCTTGCCGTAAATAGCAGCTGCTTGCTCACGAGTGATGCTATTACTAGGACGGAATGTATTATCTGCATAGCCGGATAGGTAGCCAGCCTCTGTCATAGCTTGGATAGCATCGCGAGCCCAGTTATCCTTTGTATCTGGGTATACGCCAGCAGGTAAGTTTTCTTTTACCTTTGCAGGAGCCTCAGATTTTTGTGTTGTCTTAGCAGTTGTTTTTGCAGGAGTTGTTTTTGCTGCAGTTGTAGTATGTGTAGATGCTTTTGCATTTGTTACAACAGGTGTTTTCGTAGTTGTTGTAGTTTCTGCATGAGCCATGCCGAATGTAGATCCTAGCGCCAATGTAATCGCTAGAGATAAGGACAATTTATTGAGTTTCATGAGAAAGCTCCTTTCAAATTACGTTTATATACATAAATTATAGCACTTTTATGAAATAACCACTACTATAAGAAAATGTAATATATAAGGATAAAATTTAGATGAATAATGGTGAAAGTTACACTTTCATTATAACAAATGAGAATGGTGTAATTTTGGGGCTAAAAAATATCTACTTGATAAACATTCGCAGATAAAGAAAACACGGGAGTTATAGAAAAAATTTATAAAGCAGCAATTGAGTGTGATAAAAATCAATTTTGATTATTACTTTTAGTCATAAGAATATGGTTTATACAACTCTAAATACGAATATAGCAATTGCTTGGACATTTATGGTGCCCTTATTTATAATTATATCGAAATGTTCTTTAAATATAACACTTTAAAGATCGTCAATTTATTGTATAGGCTGATAATTTGTGAAATTTTATCGACCTAAATGAATACATATCAAAATTTTTTTTGAGTTAAGTACTAGAAAAGTTGAGGACGAAAATATGAAAATTCATCTTTTCCAACAGTGTTTGATTGATATGTTCTACCCTCATGTAGGCATGGCTGGTGTAGAAGTACTTGAGAGACTAGGTTGCGACCTTGTAGTACCTAAGAAACAAGTATGCTGTGGACAAATGTTCACTAACTCCGGTTACAATGATGCCGCTATGGATGCTATTAAGAATACAATCGAATGCTTCGAAAACGCTGACTATGTAGTTAGCATGTCTGGCTCCTGTGCTTTTGCTATTCGCGATGAATACCAACACTTCTTGGAAGGTCAACCTGAATGGCAACAACGTGCAGAAAAATTGAGCGGCAAAATTTATGAATTCACTGAATTTATTACAGATGTATTGGGTGTAGAAGACGTTGGCGCACGCTTTGATGAAACTGTTACATACCATACATCTTGCCACGTGACTCGCTTGATGGGTGTAAAAGAACCACCTTTCAAACTCCTTCGCAATGTAAAAGACCTTAAGTTGATTGAATTACCTCGTGCAGACCGTTGCTGCGGTTTCGGCGGTACATTCTCCGTTAAAAACCCAGAAATCAGCGAAGTAATGACACGCGAAAAAGCTTTGGAAATCGCTAGCACTGGTGCTAACGTAATTTCCGGCTCTGACCAAGCTTGCTTGATGAATATTGCAGGTATGCTTGACCGTCTTCATAAAGAAGGCGAAATCAATCGCCGTATCAAAGTAATGCATATTGCTGAAATCTTAAACTGCCGCTAAGGAGGAGACGACATGGCCCTTATATATGACAATCGCCCCTATAAAACACGTATAAAAGAATGTTTGGCTGATGATTTCAAAGTTGCAGCTATCAAAAAAGCACAAGACGTGTTTTATGATAAACGTAATACAGTAGTTGCGGATGTTCCTGAATGGTTAGATTTCCGTGCAGAAGCAGCAAAAATTCGTGACCACGTACTTAATAACTTGGATTACTATGTAAATCAATTTGCTGAAAATGCTGAAAAAGCAGGCTCTAAAGTTCACTTTGCATTTGATGACAAAGAAGCAACTCAAATTGCTTTAGATATCCTTCGTGAACGCGAAGCTAAAATGATCGTTAAATCCAAAACTATCTTAACTGAAGAAATTGGTTTGAACGAAGTTCTTGAAGAAGCTGGTATCGAAGTAAACGAAACTGACTTGGCGGAATTCATTTTGCAAACAGCAGTGAGCCCACCATCTCACATCGTAGTACCAGGCCTTCACTTTGAACGTAATAAAATCCGCGAAATTTTCGCTGAAAAATTAGGTTATACAGGTACTGAAAACCCTACTGAAATGACTCACTTCGTACGTGGTTATGTACGTGAACGCTTCTTGAAAGCTGACGTAGGCGTTAACGGTTGTAACTTTGCGGTTGCTGCATCCGGTACTTGTACTATCGTTTCTAACGAAGGTAACGGTCGTATGGCTAGTTCCATTCCTAAGACTCAAGTAATCTTCTTGGGTACAGAACGTATCGTTCCTGACTTCAAAGCTCTTGACGTAATGATGGAAATGTTGAACCGCTCTGCAGTAGGTGCTAAAATTTCCAACTACTTCTCCATGATGACTGGTCCTGGTCGTGCTGGTGAAGCTGACGGTCCTGAAGAAACTCACATCATCATTATCGATAACGGTCGTTCCGATATCTTGGGTGGTACATTCCAAGAAATGTTACGTTGTATCCGTTGTGGTGCATGTATGAATATCTGTCCTGTATACCGTCACATCTCTGGTCACGGTTACGGATCCGTATATCCAGGTCCAATGGGTGCTGTATTGACTCCATTGTTCAAAGGTTACGACGTAGCAGGCGATCTTCCATATGCTTCTACATTGTGTGGCGCATGTACAGAAAACTGTCCAGTAGCTATTCCGTTGCATGAATTATTGATGGAACACCGTCATATTATGGCTGACATCGAAAAAACTCGTCCAAAAGCAGAAGAAGCAATCTTCACTGCAGCGGCTAAGATGTTCGGTAATGCTACATTATTCGACCTTGGTACAAAAGCTGGTGCTATCGGCATGAACTTGATTAGTAATAAAGAAGGTAATATGCCTGCATGGACTCAAGCTGTGCCTGTAATGAATGGCTGGACTAAGTCTAAAGAATTGGGTTCCTTGAAATTCAAGAAATTCCGCGATTTATATGCTGAACATGAAAAGAACAAGAAGAAGGAGAAAAAATAATGGATGAAGCTAAACGTAAACAATTTATTGCACGTTTATCTCGTGCATTAGGCCGTGATCAAGAAATGTGCCCTGCCTATGTAGAGGATTTTGATTACAGCCATGGTCCTCAAGAAACTATGTTCAAAGATTTGGATAAAGATCAAATTTTGACAATGTTTAAGGAACAATGTCAACGTGTTGGTACAAGATTCGTTGAAACTACACCTGATAAATTAGGTGAAACAATTTTGGCAGCTATCGAAGACTGGGGCAATGGTAAAGTTGTATTCCCAAGCACTCCAGAAGTAGAAGAATATAAATTAAAAGAATTATTTGAACAAGATGCCGCTAATAATGGTGGTACACGTACATACTTCCAATGGGACCCAGCTAAAGGTCGTGAAGAGTGTATTTCCAATACTGCTAATGCTGATATCGGTATTACATTCCCATACTGCGGTATTGCTGAAACTGCTACCGTAGTACAAGCGTCTGGCGAAGAATCTGGTCGTACAATCAGCTTGTTACCTACAACTCATATTGCTATATTGTACACTGATACAATCAACCCTCGCATGACACAAACAATGGAACATTTGGCTGAACGTTACCACAATGATCCAGCTAATTTTCCTACAAATATCTGCTTGATTTCCGGTCCGTCTCGTACGGCTGATATCGAGCTCGTTACTGTAGATGGTGCTCATGGTCCTATCCAAGTAACATATGTTTTAGTTAATAGATAGTCCTAATATTAGAGGCTTAATATAATTAAAGACTGTATAAGGCGATCTTCCGATGGAAGGTCGCCTTTTTGCATGTTCGTATAGAATGCAAAATAGGCATACATCTATTTGTAGAATTTTCGATGTAATACTTGTAAAATTTTCGATATATGATATACTGAATCTATAACCTATTGTTATAATATGAATTAAAAGAGGTGTATTATGAATATTCCATTCTTTACGGATTACCTCATGCTAAGTAATTCATTAAGTATTGGTATTATCGCAGTGTTTGTACTTGCTTTAATCGGTATTTATGTATTGCAACGTAAGGGTACATCCTTTGGTAATCTTGTTATTATTGGCACTATTGTTGGTGCTGTATTAGGCGTAGCAATTCAAGTTATTGCTGGATTCCCTGATGATCCATCTAAGGTGGTTTATATCAAGGAAAGCACGAAGTGGTTCTCTCTTGTGGGTGGCGGTTTCATCGACTTAATCCGCATGCTTGTTATTCCTATCGTATTTATCTCCATCGTCCATGTTATTTTACACATGGAGGCGGGGACTAACCTTAAGAAGTTAGTTGTTGCCATGGTATCCACTAACCTAGGCATGGTGGCTGTAGCCGCTATCGTAGGCCTTATCTTGGGTAATGCTTTTGGATTGGGTCAAGGCTTTGATATCGTTGAGTCCGGTAAAAAAATCCGTGAAATCAAACCGATGGTTGATACGTTCCGTGCTTTGATTCCTAGCAATCCGATTCAAGCTGCGGCAGAAACAAATGTCATTGGCATCGTAGTATTTGCCATCATCTTGGGCAGCGTAGCTCGTCTCATAAAACAAACGGGTACAAATAGCATGGAAATCTTCACAAAGCTATTTGATGAACTTCACCAATTAATTTCTTGGGTTGCCGACTTCATCATCGGCCTTATGCCATACGGCGTAGTTGCTTTATTGGCATCTACATTGGCAACACGTGGCCTGCAAGCTATCTTAGATATGGGTCTTTTCGTAGTGTTACTCTATGTTGGTCTTTTGATAATGTTCGTCGTTCAAGCTATCTTAATTGCTAGCTTTGGTTACAATCCGATTACATATTTTAAAAAAGCGAAGGCTCCATTATTGTTGGCTTTCACATCCCGTTCCTCTATGGGCGTATTGCCGTTGACTGTTGAAACATTAACAAAACGTCTTGGCGTAAATGCTACAACTGCTAATACAGTAGCATCCTTTGGTACTACTGCAGGCATGCAAGGTTGTGCCGGCGTATTCCCAGCTCTTGTGGTAGTTTACATTTCTAATGTAGCGGGGATTCCGTTTGATTTGACAATGTACATCATGAGCGTTATCGTTATCGCTGTTGGTTCCGTTGGTATCGCAGGTGTTCCTGGTACTGCTACAATGGCTGCATCCGTATCTCTTAGTGGCACAGGCCTTGGTGCGTACTTCACATCTATCAGCCCGATTCTTGCTATTGACCCATTAATTGATATGGGCCGTACATGCTTGAACGTATCCGGTTCCTTAACGAATGCACTGGTGGTTGATAAAATTATGGGTACTATAGATAAAGATGCTTATAATAATCCTACACAGGGTGAGGCATAATAGTTAAATAATCATATTGACTGTGAAAGCAGCAGATATTAAATCTGCTGCTTTTTCATATATTGTTATAAACATGTTTTGTGTTTGGATGAAGAACCCAAGCGTAATTTATTATATGAATAAGGCTTTGTATCAATAATACTTGGATTATAAAATCGAAAATAATTATTATTACATATTGTAATAATAATGTATAGTTATTGATATATCTGTTTGTGACTATGGATACGTTTTCTACTATTCTATAAGCGTATAATGGTCTTATAAAAGTTTCTATATATGCTTAATAAATATAAGCCAAGAGGTAGTACTATGATTACAGAAGAAGTAAAAGGTCGTTTAATTGCAGATTATCCAAAGTTTGAAGATATAACACGCAAGTTTTATAAGAAAGAAATGTCCATTGCGGATTATAAGGGCCAGTCTGGCGCATATGGTAGCTACGCCGAACGTGGCGCTGCTACGGGCATGAGCCGTTGGCGTTTTAATTGTGGTCGTATCAAACAAGAACAAATGCAGTTCTTAGCAGATACTATCCGCAAGTACAATCTTACACATATTCATTTCACAACCGGTCAATGCTTACAAATGCATGGACTCGATGGAGAAACTATTTTACAGCTCTTCAAGGAATGTTATGAACATGGTATTTATAATCGCGGTGCAGGTGGTGACAATCCAAATGTTGTAGCCAGTATCTTACGCGGTATTGATCATCGCGAGACATTTGATATTTCACCGTATGCGGCAGCCATTAGCGAATTTCTTATGGAGCAAATGTTTTATATCAAGATTCCTCGTAAATTTAAGATGGGGATTGATAATGGATTTGATAGCACACCACATGCCACTTTTAAGGATCTTGGGTTCAATTTAACAAAACACCATACCTTTGATGTATATGCGTGTGGCGGTATTGGTCCTAATCCCCGCATCGGTATTCCTGTAGCTCGTGATGTGCAACCTGAGGATGTTTTGTATCATGTGAAAGCCATGCTCATGGTATTTGCTAATCATGGTAATTTTAAAAATCGTGGCAAAGCACGTACACGCTATATGCCTGCAGAAATGGGGGGCGCGGAAGCTTTCATCAAAACCTATGAAGAAACATTGGCAATGGTGAAAGAAGTTGAAAAGTTAACCATCAATCCTGCAGATTATGCCTATGAAATTACGAAGACGGGCAAGCGCGATGATTCGGTAGAAAATTATCGTATTCATCGTCAAAAACAAGAAGGTCTGTACTATGTTGAATACCACCCAGTTGGCGGCGATGCGAACGTTGAACATCTATTGGCGGCCCTTGATTATGCCGTTACATTAGACCAAGTAGAAGCTCGTATTGCACCGGATGAAGCCTTTTTTTTTATCAATTTGACAGCTGACGAAGCTAGAAAAATTGCGGAATTAACAGATGATAGTGCACGCGATGATTTTCGTCGTTCCGTATCCTGTGTGGGTTCTACAGTTTGCCAAATCGGTATGCAAGATTCTAATGGCTTGCTAAAGGCCATCTTTGATCATCTTGAAGAAAAAGGTATCGATACGAAAAAATTACCGAGAGTACATATTTCCGGCTGTCCACATTCTTGTGGGACTCATCAAATTGGAGAAATTGGCTTTCACGGTGCTGTAAAACTCGTAGATAAGAAACCACAGCCTGCTTTCATCATCGTAGATGGCGGTTCAGAACATATGGGTTCTGAAAGCTTTGGTAAAATGGCTGGGAATATTGTAGCTGCAGACATTCCCGCATTTATGGAGGCATTAGCCAATATTCTTAATGAGGCACCAGAAGCGGATTTTGGTTCTTGGCGATTGACTCATAAGGCCCAATATATGGACTTAATTAAATCCTTCGAATAGAAATGATATGACTAGATAACACATATGTTGATGCGTAAAGATTAACTCATTAACATATGTGTTATATTTTTTTGTTATCCTACGAATTGATTTTATATGGTATAATAGGCTTTATAGTATGTGTTTGGAGGTTCATTACTATGTTATTTACCGTGAATACAGAAGTCTGTACTCGTTGTGGTCTATGCGTAGCCGATTGTCCAACAGGCCTTCTTGTTATGACTGATGATGGTCCTAAAACAGGTAAGGGTGGTTGTATTTCCTGTGGTCATTGTGTTGCAGTATGCCCTACGCTTGCTCTAGATAGCGACCTAACACCGCGTGCTGAACAAGTGGATATCACAAAAGAAACTAAATTTACGCCGGAACAAGCAGAGTTATTTTTACGTAGCCGTCGTTCCATTCGTAATTATCAAAATAAACCAGTTCCTGCTGAATTGATTCGCAAGGTATTGAATGTGGCTCGCATGGCGCCAACTGCGACAAATACGCAAGGTATTTCCTATATCGTAATTCGAGATAAACAAAAATTACGTCGTATTGCGGATCTTGTACTTGAATGGATGCACATAGCAGCCAAAACCGTGCCAATTATGCGTCTTTATGCCCGTGCAGCTCAAGCAGAAGTAGATAAGGGGAAAGAATATATTTTACGCGATGCACCAGCTCTCGTGGTTGCTATTGGTTCGAAAAAAGACATTCATCGCACTCATGATTCAGGTCATTCTTGCCTTTCTTATGCGGAATTATATGCGCCATCAGTAGGTCTTGGAACGTGCTGGGCAGGGTTCTTTGAACATGCAGGCGAAGCTGAATATAAACCATTATTAGACATATTAGGTGTACCGGATGATAAAATCATCGCTGGTGGCATCTTGATGGGATATCCTAAGGTGAGATACCGCAATATTGTGGAACGCCAACCGTTGGATGTTACATTTGATACAGAAGAATAATTAGACATTATGCACAACGCTCTATCTATAAACGTAGGGCGTTGTTTTATTTATATATGGCTATAACAAAAAAATCTCCATCCTAAACAGAATGGAGATTTTGTATATTAATTGGCCGATGTAATGGAGCCTTTAAATGTTTCATCAATAAATTGTTTGATTGCTTCAGATCTATAGATATCAGCAATTTTTTTGTACGTTTCATTATCTTTATCTTGAGCACGTACAGCAAGAATCATAACAGCTAGTGGTTCATCTTTTGACTCTAAGAAGAACCCTTGTTTTTCTACATTAAGGCCAGCACTTTGAACATAGTTCATAGGAATGGCTGCTACGGCTACATCATCAAGACTGCGAGGTAGTTGTGCAGCTTCTAGCTCTTGAATTTTAAGGTTTTTAGGATTAGATGTAATATCTGCAACTGTTGCTTTAAAACCAACGCCATCTTTCAAGGTAATGAGGCCAGCTTTAGCTAATAAGGCAAGACCACGGCCGCCATTAGTTGGATCATTAGGAATTGCTACAATAGCGCCATTCGGTACATCTTGTGCGCTGTGTATAGAATTGCTGTATAATCCCATAGGCATTAAGATTGTTTTTCCTATAGCTACAAGGTTAGAACCATTTTGTTTATTAAAGTTTTCCATAAATGGAATGTGTTGGTATGCATTGAGTTGGATATCTCCATCAGCCAACGCTTTATCTGGTGTTACATAATCAGAAAACTCAACGACTTTAAGGTTAATACCTTGCTTTTGTGCCTCTTTTGCTACTGCATCGGCTACTTGTGCGTGTGGGCCGGCAGTGGCACCAATTTTAATTTCTTTTGGTGTTTCCGTAGATTGTGTATTGTTGCCACATCCTGCGATGGCGAATGCAAGAACACCAACGAGGAGAGGGGCGATAAATTTCTTTAATTTCATGTGAACATCCCTTTCTATATACATATAATACATATATCCTATCATGTGAATGGGATTTTGTATATAGAGTAAAATATATTGGTTATCTATAGATTAAAACTATGGCTTTTTAGATAGCAGTAAAGTGCGTTATCAGTATGTATCTAAAAAAATCGAAATATGATATAATACAGATAAGTTTTATGCAATTTAAGTGGTGGAATACAAATATAATATATAGGAGGTCCCCATGTTTAACTTTGATTTTTATAACCCTACACATATCGTATTTGGTAAAGACCGTTTAGATGAATTAGATACATTGGTGCCAAAGGATGCAAAGGTGCTCATTACTTATGGTGGTGGATCTGCTGTGCGCAGTGGTCTTATTGATCGTATTGTGAAAGCACTTGGCAACCGCAAGGTAGAACAATTCGGCGGTATTGAACCAAATCCATCTCTTGAAACTTGTGAACGTGCGGTAGCTTTTATTAAAGAACATGGCGTAGATTTCGTTCTCGCCGTAGGTGGTGGTTCTGTTGTAGATGCTACAAAGCTCATTGTTATGGGTGCTACTTATGATGGTCCTGTTATTGAGGTTATGAAAGCTGGTGTGCCAGAGGTTCCAGTAGAGATGGTACCAAATCCATTACCATTTGGTACAGTGATGACACTTCCTGCGACTGGTTCTGAAATGAACAATGGTGCAGTTATTACTTATGGTGATGGTAAATTCCCTGTATTCAGTAGATTAGTATTCCCTAAGTTCTCCATGCTTGATCCAACATTGACCTTCACATTGCCTGAAAAACAAGTTAAAAATGGCGTTATTGACACCTTTGTGCATACGACGGAACAATATTTAACATATCCTGTAGAAGGCCGTATTCAAGATCGTTTTAGCGAAGGTATTTTGAAAACTATGATTGAAATCGGCAAAGAAACGGTAGAAAATCCAGAAAACTACGATATTCGTGCTAATCATGTTTGGGCTTCTACATTGGCATTAAATGGCTTGATTGGTGCAGGCGTGCCACAAGACTGGGCAACACATCTTATCGGTCATGAGTTAACTGCGGCGTACCATCTCGACCATGGGATTACATTAGCTATCGTATTGCCTGCATTGTTAGAAGTGAAAAAAGCAGA
>FLRV01096107.1_pt1 | contig 15623 bp, 16 predicted proteins | sample 1550491 | NCBI WGS metagenome assembly FLRV01 (sample SAMEA4031763, study PRJEB14383) | metagenome | biome: human; feature: oral; material: saliva | place: Philippines | collected 2014 | reverse complement strand
GCTAATACACCAATTAGCCAAAGAGTTTTAGTACATATAAAAATAAAGAGGAATGCCTTTGCGTTCCTCTTTATTTGTTTTTATTCATAATCATCTACCACATTATTAATAAAGTCCATCATAGGCTTACCTGTCTTACAGATATGTTCTAACTGCTCAACCCAGCCATCGCCCTCGAAGAAGTCATCAGGCACAGACACCCAACAGCAATAATCCTTCATTCGAAGATACTGAAGATACTCATAATCTTTTGGGAATCCCTTTGGAACAGTCTTTAAAGCTGCAAGTCCAAAGCCTCTCTTACTGACTTTATCGTCGGTCCATTCACCTTCATTAGGTCGTCCAAACAAATTAAGAAAGTCCTCATTCTCTACATCTTTACGCCATTCATCAATGTTCGCCATGATTTCATTGCGGCATGAAGTCAATATATTCGTAGGCAACCAATAGCAGCCAACAGCTACTAAGCAGTTACCTGGTTGAAGATGTATATAATAACCACCACGCAAAGCCTTTCTACCACGTGCACAGATGTATGCACCCAAGTGGCGTTTATACGGACTCTTATCAGGTGAGAAACGCACGTCACGATAAAAACGATAAGTACAATCCTTTGCTGTTAAGTGTGAAACCTCTTCATCAAAGGTTGACAGACAAGCGATAATCTGGTCGACTCCTTTCTCAAAATCTGCCTTCACCTCATCGTATTCAGCCTTATGCTCCTGAAACCATTGCTTATTATTGTTCGCAGCAATACCTTTCAAGAAGTGCATTATCTTCTTTGTATTCATATTCTTCTTATATTATATCCTTTTTATCTTTTACCTTTTGGGGTCTATTTATAGCTTACTATTCTCCAACAACTTTGGACATATATCATCAAAAGGGCAATGTTCGCAATCAGGCTTAGCACTCTTGCAAACATAACGCCCGTGAAGCAATATCCAATGATGTGCATCAGAGACCTCCTCGGTAGGGATATTCTTCATCAGATAATCCTCAACTTTACGAGGGGTATTTGCTGTTGAAGGAACCAGCCCCAAACGATGACTGACACGGTAGACATGCGTATCGACAGCAAGTGTTGGCTTACCAAACCACACTGCTTGAATAACATTTGCCGTCTTACGTCCTACTCCCGGAAGTGTAACGAGTGCATTAGGGTCAGAAGGTACCTCACCTCCAAACTTCTCAACCAACATCTTCGACATCTCAACTAAATGTTTTGCCTTTGAATTGGGGTAAGAAACACTCTTCACATACTCAAATATCTCATCGGCTGTAGCCTCTGCCATCGCCTTTGCATCTGGATAATGACGGAACAATTCTGGCGTTATCGCATTGATTCGCTTATCCGTACACTGAGCAGAAAGGAGTGTCGCACAAAGAAGTTGGAATGCTGAACCAAAATTTAGTTCAGTCGAAACATGCCCAACATTCTTGCGAAAATAACTCAGTGCATAATCATATCTTTCTTTTCTTGTCATCTTGTTCTTATTAACTTTATACAGCTATATTTATTGCAAAGTTACTAAAAACTAACAGATTATTTGGTCCTTTCCGAAACTTAATGTAATTTTGCATCAGAAATAAAAAACAAATCAATTATGATAACTCCAATGATAGGACTGATTGCACTGCTAATCATTGCACTGATTGGCTGGGTAGTCGCAGAACTTAAAGACAAGTGTGTTACATTCGTTCACTCTGAAGAAGAGGCTGAGGGCGAGGAAGAAATGAGAGAAGCTTACGAAGTACATGGTGGCAGAGAGCTGAATCTGAAAGACTTGCTTGCACATAACAGTACGAACGGCTACAAGTCTATCTAAGATTAATAGCAAATAACATAAAAGACGGGAAAGGTATGGTTGTATCATTCCCGTCTTCTTTATATTATATAATGTGGGATTAATCCTTAGAAGTTGGTTTTTATAGGAGTAAAACGCTTATAGCTGATTTGAAAAATCATTACACAAAAAGAGAGGAAAGGAGCTTCTTCTACCTTGAAAATGTCAAAATAGACCACGTCTGTAACCATCAGAGAGTCAAGTGGTTGCGAAAACACATTATAAAAGGTGCTTAATTGCATTGCAAAAGGGCGTTAGTTCCATGCTAACTAACGCCCTTTTGAACCTCATTTAACGCCCAATTGGAACGCAATTAAGCATCTTTTAATTTCAAAGATGTGAATTTATTTTACAATATTCCACCTTGTAGGACATCAACACTATGATATACTCTCTATCAAGAGCCATATATTAAGTAAGGTGACGATGCCCGCCAACGAGTAAAGGAAGACCATATTCAACTTACTATTGGCATACTTACCCATCACACGCTTGGAAGATGTCAGACCCACTTGTAAGAAAACGGTGAAAGGAAGTTGGACAGAAAGGAACATCTGTGAGATAATCAATCCCTTAAATGGGTCACCAATAAAGAATATCATCAGAAGGGCAATACCTAATGAGAGGACAATTCCAGCAATAGAGTGCGTATCTTTTGCATTATATGACTCACCAAAAAGTCCAGAGAAGATACTACCCGCAGCCATTCCACTGGTTATCGTACTTGAAATACCCGCCAAAAGTAAGGCAATAGCAAATATATTCGCAGCATTATTACCCAAAAGTGGCTGTAGCATTGCTTGCGCTTGAGACAGTTCATCAACGTGCTGACCATGAGAGAAGAATGTAGTTGCTGCCAAAAGAATCATCGCAGAGTTAATAGCCCAACCTACAATCATTGAGAAAAGTGTGTCGACAAACTCATACTTCAACATGTGCTGGATACGCTCATCACCCTCCAAATTAATCTCACGGCTCTGTACAATCTCTGAGTGAAGGAAAAGGTTATGAGGCATCACAACTGCTCCTAACACGCTCATGATAATCAAAAGAGAACCTTGTGGAACTGTCGGAACGAATGCTCCCTCAATAGCTGCAGGCCAATGAATATCAACGAGAAAGAGTTCATAGACAAACGAAAGACCTATCATTGACACAAAGCCAATAATAGCACGCTCCATTTTCTTATAGCTATTCGTAAAAAGCATTATCAACACAGCCACTGTTGTTAAGACAGAACCCGTTGGAATACTTATACCAAAGAGCATTTGTAGCGCAATAGCACCACCAAGAATCTCTGCTAAAGAGGTAGAGATACTGGCAAGAATTGCACTCAAAATGATAGGACGACCTATCCATTTAGGTGCATACTTAACTGCAGCCTCACTGAGACAGAGTCCTGTCACAATTCCAAGATGGGCAACATTATGCTGTAAAGCTATAAGCATAATTGTCGAAAGGGTTACTACCCATAACAAAGCGTAGCCATACTCTGAACCAGCAGCAAAGTTACTTGCCCAGTTTCCTGGGTCGATAAAGCCTACGGTCACCAACAAACCGGGACCAATAAACTTAAATATATCTAAGGCACCCAACACACGTGGGTGGTCCTTACGTTGTAGTTCTTTTAATATATTCTTCATTCTAATTAAGTTTTATGCAAAGTTACAATTTCTATATGAGAAACTACAAGATGATAAGAGAATACTGAAAAAAATACAAACAATTAGGTAGGTGGATTAAAGGAAAGTTCGTTTCAAACTAAATGTACAATATTACCATATATTATTCTCTAATAAAATGAATAATAAAAGGTTGGTACGAAGCGTTAAAATGTACTTTGAATGGTCACAATAACACCTAAGTTCAAATCAGAAAGTCGCTTAAAAGAACTATAAAGAAAAATATAAGACTTTGTTTTAAAAACCTAAAACGAATCTACAAAATACTGTAAACAAAATTACAGAACCAAAAAGTTACTAAAAACAAAAATGCCCTACGCTTCACAGCGATGGGCATTCAATCTCAATAGGTATTAGTTTCTTTAAGGTAAAAAGATTGTATTCAGGATAACGTTTGCAAAGATAGGGCATTATTTTTATATGTGCAAACTTTTATGCAACTTTTTTATTAATAATGAAACATTTGTTATCATAGATACACCTATCTCTGAAAGACGTTCACATTCACTTTCATTAAACACTTTAAAAAGATAAAGAAAATTGGTTTTATTTCGTTACTGAAAATATACAAAACATTATAAAACATTACTCGAAAAGCATTTTGCATGAATAATTTCAAACTGCATAAAAGAATATACATTATTATTTAGAACAAAGTGCATCATAAACAAGAAAAAATGAGTAACTTTGCAGCATAATAATAAATAGGAAAATATGACTACGATAGAGAACAACACCAATGAGGAGAAGCGTAGCTTGAGCTTCGTAGAACAACTGGTAGAGGAAGACCTCGCAAAGGGTAAGAACGGAGGACGTATTCAGACACGTTTCCCGCCAGAGCCAAATGGCTATCTTCATATTGGTCATGCGAAAGCGATTTGCATGGACTTTGGTGTAGCTGAAAACTATAAGGGTATTTGTAATCTTCGTTTTGATGATACAAACCCAAGCAAGGAGAACAACGAATATGTAGAGAATATCCTTCATGATATTAGCTGGCTTGGCTTCAAATGGGGTAACATTTATTATGCAAGTGATTACTTTGAGAAGTTATGGGACTTTGCTGTTTGGATGATTAAGAAGGGCTTGGCATACGTCGACGAGCAGACTTCTGAGCAGATTGCAACACAGAAAGGTACACCAACAACGCCTGGTACAGCATCACCATACCGTGATCGTCCTATCGAGGAAAGCCTTGCTTTGTTTGAGCAGATGAACACACCAGAGGCTGTTGAGGGAAGTATGGTGCTTCGTGCGAAGCTCGATATGGCTAATCCTAACATGCATTTCCGTGATCCAATCATATATCGAATCATTCAGATTCCACATCATCGCACAGGTACAAAGTGGCATTGTTACCCAATGTATGACTTTGCACACGGACAGAGTGACTACTTTGAGGGTGTTACCCACTCTATCTGTACACTCGAGTTTGTGCCTCACCGTCCTCTCTATGATAAGTTTATTGACTTCTTAAAAGAAAGTGATGGCACCGATGACAACCTATCAGATAACCGCCCACGACAGATAGAGTTCAACCGCTTGAACCTTACTTATACAGTAATGTCAAAGCGTAAACTTCATACATTGGTTGATGAACATCACGTCAAGGGATGGGATGATCCACGAATGCCGACACTCTGTGGTATGCGTCGTCGTGGTTACTCTCCAGAGTCTATCCGTAACTTCATTGACTCTATTGGCTATACTAAGTTCGATGCACTCAATGATGTAGCGTTGTTGGAGGCTGCTGTACGTGACGACTTGAACAAGAAGGCTACACGTGTTAGCGCTGTTCTCGACCCTGTAAAACTTGTTATTACCAATTATCCAGAAGGAAAGACTGAGGAGATGGAGGCTATTAACAACCCAGAGAATGAGGCAGATGGTTCACACACTATCACCTTCTCAAAGAATCTTTGGATTGAACGTGCTGACTTTATGGAGGATGCTCCAAAGAAATTCTTCCGTATGTCTCCAGGTAAGGAAGTGAGATTGAAGAACGCTTACATCGTTAAATGTACTGGTTGTACTAAGGATGCTGAGGGCAATATCATTGAGATTCAAGCAGAATATGATGCTGACAGCAAGAGTGGTATGCAGGGTGCTGACCGTAAGGTGAAAGGTACTCTCCACTGGGTTAGTGCAGACCACTGCTTAAAGGCAGAGGTACGTGAGTACGACCGCTTGTTCAACGTAGAGAATCCTGCTGCTGATGAGCGTGATTTCCGTGAGCTTCTCAATCCAGAGAGCCTTACTGTACACACAGAGTGCTACGTTGAACAGTATCTCGCTGAGAAGAAACCGGGTGATTACCTACAGTTCCAGCGTACTGGTTACTTCATGCTTGACCCAGATACAACAGCCGACCACCTCGTGTTTAATAAGACTGTTGGCTTGAAAGATACTTGGGCAAAGAAAGCCAAAGCATAACTAAAGTAAAGTAAGATTTGGATATATACTATCAGAGTGATAAATTCAAGCAAGTCCTTCATAGATATGAAGAACTGCAAAAAGACAACATCAGCGAGTTCCTCGACCCAGAGGAACTGACTGATGTTGCTGAATATTACCACTATATCGGTGAAGATCAAAAGGCTTTAGAGGCTGTAGATTATGCCATACACATGTATCCAACAGCCACTACTCCACTTTCTTTCAAGGCACGTTTAGCATTATTCATCGACGAAGACCCTGAGCTTGCTAACGAGATTGCAGAGATGATTGTTGACAAGAGTGACTTAGATTATCTCTATCTTAAGGCTGAAATTATGATCGTTGATAATAAGGCAGACGATGCAGATGACTTCCTTCAAAATCAGTATGACGAGGTTATCTCACAAGAAGACCGCGAAGATTATGTCCTTGATGTTGCTGCTCTCTTTTCCGATTATGAAGAAAATGAATATGTAGAGAAATGGTTGAGCCGCTCAACAAAGACAGAAGATAACGATTATAAGGAACTTCGTGCGCGTCTTCTCAAAAGCCGTGGGAAGTATAAAGAGAGTGAATCCATTCTCAATGAGTTACTTGATACCAACCCTTATTCTGGTCCTTACTGGAATCAGTTAGCCCAGAATCAGCTTTTAAGGAATGACATAAAGGATTCAATCACATCAAGTGAATACTCCATAGCTATCAACCCTGATGATGAAGAAGCTATCCTCAACAAGGCTAACGGACTCTTTACACTTGGGAATTATGAGGAATCTCTGAAGTACTACGAGCGTTATAAGAAGCTCTGCCATAATCAAGATACAACTGTCGTTGATGTTACTATCGGACATATACATCTCATGCAGGGCAATGCTTCAGAAGCGCAACGATATTATCATTTGGCATTAGCAGAAACACAGAGCAAGAGTCTGACACTCATTCATATTGGTATTTCAACCTTTGACAATGGATATGTCGAATATGCTTACAACATCTTTAGTACGCTATTGCCTGAAATGGATGACGACTGGGACATCGGCTTCGCATACCTCGCACGCTGTTGTTATGAATTAAAGCTAAAAAAGGAGTTCAAGATATACTTGCGACAAGCCGTTGAAAGGAATCCAGAGGAGAGTATAGAGGTACTATCAGACCTCTATCCAGAAGGAACAAGCCCACAAGACTACCCCAATATTCGTATTTTATAACAAACAGAATTATAATTAATAACATATCATTATGAGTTTTATCACATCCATGCTCGGACATCTTAACTATGGCACCATCTTTATTTTGATGCTTCTTGAAAGTACGGTTATCCCTGTACCATCAGAATTAGTTGTTGCCCCAGCTGCCTATCATGCTGCCGCAGGCAACCTTGATATATGGTTGGTAATTCTTTTCTCCACTTTAGGAGCAGACGTTGGTGCAACTATAAACTATCTTGCAGGATGGTATCTTGGTCGCCCTATCATCTATAAGTTTGCCAATAGTAAGTGGGGACACTTGTGTTTGTTGAATCAAGAGAAAGTTGAAAAGAGCGAACGATACTTCGATGAGCATGGTATGGTGGCTACAATCACTGGCCGTCTCTTGCCAGGTATTCGCCATCTTATCTCCATTCCAGCAGGATTGGCGAAGATGAACTACTGGAAGTTCTTGCTTTATACTACTATAGGTGCAGCCTCATGGCACACTATTCTTGCACTTTTAGGACATTACATGCACTCTTTTGTACCAGAAGATCAGCTCCAAGAGAAGATTTTAGAGTATGGAGAGTATATTAAGTTTGGTCTTATCTTCTTGGTAATTGTTGTTTGTTTTTACTTCCTTGTTAAGTGGTATGTAAAGAAAAAGAAGAACAACAAGAACCATTCACAGCAGGTATAACCCTATATAATAATATTCTACCACAACACTTTTTTATGACTTCAAACGAGAAATACATAGAAGATATAGCTAACGAGCAGCTTCTTTCAGACAAAGAAGAGCAGGAGTTAGCAGAGAAGATAAAGGTTGGTGACGCAAGAGCTTTGGAGAAGTTGACCAAGGCTAACTTGAAGTTTGTTGTTTCATTGGCTCATCAATACCGTAACCGAGGATTGGGTGAAGACGACCTTATCAGTGAGGGAAATATTGGTATGATGTATGCCGCACAGAAGTTTGATGGTTCAAAAGGTGTACGCTTTGTTGTCTTTGCGGCTCCTTACATCCGTAAAGCTATGGAAGAGGCTATCAAAGAGCAAGCAACACTCTATAAACTTCCTAAGAACGAGACAAGTAGATTTGAACAGAAGCGTTCACATGCTATCTCTATTGACCAGCCTGTACCAGTAGGTAGCAATAATAACTTCACACTTCAGCATATCCTTGAGAATGAAAATGCCAAGCATGCTGACGAACATCTTAACCAAGAAATCCTCAGCAATGAAATCCAAAAAGGATTAGATGTACTTGATGAACGTGAAAAAAGGGTCATCACTTATATCTATGGATTGACTGGAGCACACTATACGATGGCAGAGATTGCGGAAGATATGGGATTAAAACGCGAACGTGTACGCCAGATTCGTGACAAGGCTTTGCGCAAACTTCATAAGAAGATGAAATAAAAGCAGCACAAAGTTGATAGGATTCATCGAATAATAATCGTACGAAACCAGTCACGAAGAATACCACCATATTGGTCTTGGCTGTCAGCACAAAGTACTATAACTTGGCTTCCGTCTGCAAGGCGGGGGCCAAGACACATACCCTCATAGTTAGCAAGATTCTGACGAAGCAGTCCTAAGGAGGTTTTCCACGTTGCAATCAAAGTCTTCTGCATATACGGACTATCCGTATCAAGTGCTTTTTCTTGACTGATAGTCATAGACTTCACTGGGTCAACACAATAAATCTTATTCTCTACAAACGAACCAATTTTACTTGAGGTTACCACGAATTCACGCTCTAAAACAAGTAATTTTCCATCATCTAAGGCTGCCATTGCTGATACACCCATTGCATAATTAGACACAGAAGGGTGACTCTCCGCAGCATCCATCAAATAAGCATACTGTTCTTGAGGAACGAAGGAGTCATCGAAACTTTGAAAACGAAGTCTATTCTTCACTTGATTCTTTGCATTAGCTTGTTCTCCATCTATCTTCAACGTACTTTCAGAAGTCGTCCAAAAACGATGCGTATGGGCATTGTAAGTTAGTGCTTCAAAACTATAAGCAGGTATAGCCATACTGAAAACGGAGGGAATAGTAAGCCTCCGACCCGTCAGTTTACCATTCATTCCATATTCTAAGATACTATTATCTGCTTCACGGGATATGAACAACGTGCTGTCTTTAGGAAAGAAAGCTATGCCCTCTTCATCTTTATTCAACTCGCCCGATGATTGGAAGCCCTCATTCACAACGTCTTTAATATCTCCACTAACAGAATCTATCTGTATACGAAAGCGAAAGAAGCCACTTTCAGACGTCTTATCAGAAACCACTGCATAACGATCACCTCCCAACCATGTCAACCCGCTATAGTTTCCTTTAGGAACTGTACGCTGAAAGTAATGCTGTGGATTGAGTCTGACAAGCTGTTGAGCTTGTGCAAAAAGCGTAAATGGAAAACAGAAAACAAAGAATAAAATATGCTTGAGTTTTAGTTTCATAACCATAAATTTTTGGTTTTAAGCCGTCTAACAATAGCTCCCTTTTATCTTAATCAATAAAGTTTTATTATATAAGATAAGGTCAATTAACATCCTTACTATCCTTGGCACATACTGTGCGAAGGCTTCGCACGAGGCGTGCGGAGGGTGAACACCAATGGTGCGGGGACCTAACACAACACAAACGAACCTCAGAAAGAGAACGAAAAGTTGGTTAACTCAATCAGGCTACAGCCTTCTTAATCGTTAAACGAGCTATTAGGACATCTCACATAGCCCTCTTGTTATAAAAGAGATATGCGTAGGTCTCGTTTATAAAACAAGTACCTACGCAAGCTTTTAATTTACGAATTCGAATTGAATAAGCCTATCCTTCTCCTGTAAACTGCTTCAGACGCTGCTCTTCAGAAAGGCGACAAATAAGCAATTTACCATCCTGTTCAGCTACAATATAGCCATCAAGGCCCTGAATAACAACCTTACGTTCCTCCGTTGTATGTACAATACAGTTCTTACTATCAAACAGATGAACATCATTACCAATAATAGCATTACCGTAAATATCATGCTGTGTCTGGGCAAGCAACGATCCCCAAGTTCCTAAATCACTCCATCCAAAGTCTGCAGGACAAACAAATATCTCTTCAGCCTTTTCCATAATAGCATAATCGACAGAGATATTCTCACATTCAGGATATACCTCATCTATCACGCGTTGCTCATCTGCTGTATCCAAAACATCCATGATACGCTCGAAAATTCTTGCTATACTTGGTTGATAGATACGGAAAGCATTAACAATAGTAGAGGCACTCCAAATAAAGATTCCTGCATTCCAGAAGAAGTTATTCTGCTTGATATATTGTTCTGCTGTTGGTAAATCAGGCTTCTCACGGAACTGATCTACACGATAAATCTCACGATTACGCGCTGAAGCAGTTGAAAGATCGGCTTGTATATAGCCATAACCTGTTTCTGGACGTGTTGGTTTCATACCCAAAGTAACCACAGCATCCGTTTCTGCAGTAAACTTCAAACAGTTAGAAATAACACGTTTGAACTCAGTTTCATTGGTCACAATATGATCACTTGGTGACACCACGATATTAGCCTTTGGGTTCTCTTTCTTGATACGCCAGCTCACGTATGCAATACAAGGTGCTGTATTACGACGGCAAGGCTCGCTCAAGATATGATTCAAAGGTATCTCTGGGAGCTGTTCATGAACTAAAGAGACATACTTTTGGTTCGTAACAACCCATACATTGTCTGACGAAACTACACCAGCAAAGCGATCATAGGTCAATTGAATAAGCGTTCTTCCTACGCCTAAAACATCAATAAACTGCTTAGGACGCTCTGCAGTACTCATCGGCCAGAACCTACTACCAACGCCACCTGCCATAATGACAAGATGATTATCAGTTTGTGCCATAACTTATTATCAAAAAATTAATATGATTGCAAATATACAAATAAAAATGAATAACGACAATTATTAATGTCGCTTTTTATTTTTTAGTGATGTTAAGCAAGGATTACTGCGGTAATAAAGCTATAAAATCAGAAATCAAACAGATTCAGACTTCTATCTTCAGTAGGCTTTTCTTTAGGAGTTTCTACCTCGTCATGAAACTGAAGAATCAGTTGTTGAGATAACTGATTATTCTCATTTAGCCTATAAACACCTTTCCTACTCTTTTCTATAAGAGAGTTGCAAGACTTGCTATTCTTCAAGAGATACATCTGTACATACTTGTGTACGTCTTCTTGATTTAGTGAATTGAAAAGAGAATTACAAGCATTAAAAACATGACGGGAGACTTTCTGAACTGAAAGTCCCTCGTTTCCTGCTTCAGCAAGAACTCGTAATATTTCCTTATCGTATTGCATACAAAAAGGGAGCCTATACCTTTATCATACAGACTCCCCCTCCTGTGTTATAATAATTACTCTAATTATGCAAGAGCAACTTTGTCGTTTTCACCTTTAACTTTGCCCTCCTTAAAGAGCCAACCAATGCCAAGATAAACCTCCTCAGTGCTAATATTAGCAGCCTTAGCAATCTCAGCAACTGTCAAAGCCTTGGCTTCAGCAGCAAGAGCATTGTAAACATCGCCAGCCTTAAAACCGACATTCTCTGCATTAATAGCTACAACTGACTTCTTAGCAGGAGCTTTCTTAGCAGGAGCTTTCTTTGCTGCTTTAGGAGCAGACTTAACTTCTTTCTTTTCTGTCATAGTTTTACACAATTAAAGTATCATTCAAACAATCGAATAATTATTTATATGTATCAATCTACTTAAATAATGCAAACATACAAAAGAGTTGTTAGCTTTCTTCTGGTGAATGCTATTTATTTGTTGCAAAAGTACATCAAATATTCCAATGTGTCAAATACTTACGACGAAAAATAACAGATAATGAACGCTTTAACACCTTCAACGAGATTTTATTGACTTAAGTCAACCAAAAAGAGTGTTATGCCTTCAAATCTAACTTGATTTCCAATTCGTCCAACTGCTTCTGATCAATAAACGAAGGAGCATCCAACATGACATCACGTCCACTATTATTCTTAGGGAATGCGATACAATCACGAATTGAATCGAGACCTGCCATGATACTTACAAAGCGATCAAGACCGAAAGCAAGACCTGCGTGAGGTGGTGCACCATACTTGAAAGCATTCATCAAGAAGCCAAACTGTGCCTTAGCACTCTCTGGTGTGAAGCCGAGAACCTCAAACATCTTCTCCTGCAACTGAGTATCGTGAATACGAAGTGAACCACCACCAACTTCGATACCATTGCATACAAAGTCGTATGCCTTTGCTCGTACCTGCTCTGGATGCTCATCCAACAACTTGATATCATCAGGATTAGGCATTGTAAATGGATGGTGAGTAGCCATCAAACGCTGCTCTTCATCACTCCATTCGAACAATGGGAAGTCAACAATCCAAAGACACTTAAATACGTTCTTATCGCGAAGTCCTAAGCGATCGCCCATCTCAAGACGCAGAGAACAGAGCTGAACTTGTGTCTTTCTAACATTGTTACCAGAAAGAATCAACACAAGGTCGCCATCCTTAGCACCAGTTGTTTCCTTAACTTTTAGCAACTGCTCCTCTGTATAGAACTTATCAATAGAACTCTTAATAGTACCATCTGCATTGTACTTAATGAATACAAGACCCTGAGCACCTACCTGTGGACGCTTCACAAAGTCGGTCAATTCGTTGAGTTGTTTGCGGCTATAGTCAGCGCAACCAGGAACAACAATACCTCCAATGTAAGCAGCCTCATCAAATACAGAGAATGAACCTGTACCCTTCAAGTCGTCCATCAACTCTACGAACTCCATGCCGAAACGCAAGTCTGGCTTATCAGAACCATAACGCTTCATAGCATCATGCCACTTCATCTGCTCCAACTTAGGAAGCTCTACACCGCGAATCTCACGGAAAAGATGACGTGCCATCTCCTCAAACAGATTGATAACATCATCCTGATCAACGAATGACATCTCACAGTCTATCTGTGTAAACTCTGGCTGACGGTCGGCGCGTAAGTCCTCATCACGGAAACACTTAGCAATCTGGAAGTAGCGATCAAAACCTGCAACCATCAACAACTGCTTCAATGTCTGTGGACTCTGTGGGAGTGCATAGAACTGACCTGGGTTCATACGTGATGGTACAACGAAGTCGCGTGCACCCTCTGGTGTTGAACCAATGAGGATAGGTGTCTCAACTTCCATAAACTGTGCAGCATCGAGGAAGTTACGAATAAGAATCGTCATGCGGTGACGTAATTCCATGTTCTTGCGCACAGCCTCACGACGAAGGTCTAAATAGCGATATTTCATACGGAGGTCATCACCACCGTCTGTGTTATCTTCAATTGTAAAAGGAGGAGTTTCTGAACTACTAAGCACCTTCAACTCCTTAGCAATAATCTCTATATCACCTGTAGGAATCTTGCTATTCTTACTCTGACGCTCATTAACAACACCCTTAACTTGAATGCAATATTCACGTCCTAACTTGTTAGCTTCGCCACAAAGGTCTGCATTATCGGCCTCATTGAAAACTAACTGGGTAATACCATAGCGGTCACGAAGGTCGACAAAAGTCATACCTCCCATTTTACGTGCGCGCTGTACCCATCCAGCGAGGGTCACTTCCTTGCCTGCATCCGAAAGGCGCAGCTCTCCACAAGTATTTGTTCTATACATATCTTATTATATGTTTATTATATTTCGCTTCTGCAATTATCCCTAAAAGGGAAATCAAACGTAATTGTTTGGTTTTGATAATCTCCTGCAAAGATACGAACTTTAAATTAAAAATGGGAAACACCTTATAAAAATATAAAGAAAGTTCTGTGGAATTATTGTTAAGTCTGCTATCTGAAAGGCGTTAAAATAACAATATCTCCTTAATTATTGTGAAATTTTAATGAAACTATAAACTTTCTCATTACTTTTGCATCGAACTTAATAAATATCAATTAAACAAAGACGACATGAAAAAGTTCTTATTAATGACAGTGATGTTAGTTTTCGGACTGACATTTGCAGTAGCACAGAATCAGGCAGAAATCAAATTTGATAAGGTAACTTACGACTTCGGTACTTTCTCTGACGACAACCCAGTGCACAAAACAACATTCACATTTACGAATGTTGGTAAAGCTCCATTAGTGATTAACCAGATTGTTGCAAGTTGTGGTTGTACAATACCAAGCTATGATAAGAAACCGATTGCACCAGGTCAGAAAGGTACGATTGACGTGACATACAACGGAACTGGTAAGTTCCCTGGACACTTCAAGAAGAGTATTACCGTACGAACAAATGGAAAAGTAGAAATGACCCGACTATATATAGAAGGTGTCATGACTGGTAAATAAAACAACAAATTAAAATAATAGAGCCAACTTTTACGCATCTGTAAAAGTTGGCTCTATTGTTTTGTAAATACTGAACGACTAAGTGTTTTGTAATAAAAATTCACAAGTCCTATTTATATTGATGCTTAATTGCATTCGAATTAAGCACCAATTGGCTTCTAAAAGATGCCCTTTTGGAATCTAACTAACGCCCTTTTGAACCCTTATTAAGCACCTTTAATAACACAACTTTACAACGAACTGATATACTAACAGTTACAAAGTCGATAAAAAGACAAACTTTCTTAGGCTCTTAAGAGTAAATTACCCTAATCGTTGTAAAGTATTTTCACCGCCTAATCTTCATCTGGAGTATGAAGAATAATACTTGTGGCACCAATCGTAAAGAGCGTACCGCCTTCAATAACACGACGCTCACGGTCACCAAGAATCACATTGTCAACAAACGTACCCGTATAAGAAGGACCATCACGCAACACATATTGCAATTTACCATACTTATTCTTACTAACAGTAATAGCGCAGTGCGTCATATCAACACTCGGGTCAACCGTCTCAATCGGACAGTTAATTGGATTTCCCTTCATATAACGTCCGATGACATTTTCACCCATCTGTAGAGGAATTACTTGGCGGAAATGGAAGACATTCTCAATCACATGAAGAGAGCCATACTTGTTCTCTGATTCTTCATCTGCTGGAGTATCGTTTTCCTCTTTTTGTGTCTTACGAAGTTTAGAAACTCCTATACGGATTCCAAACTCCTTACTACACTGAGGACACTGGAAAACAAGACGTTGTCCCGACTTATATTTTGTCTCATCAAAAGTTATGAAGTTATCACACTTCGGACATCTTACACGCTTCATATATAATAAAAGTAATTTTAATAAAAATGCCCCTCACCTCAGAAGAGGATAAAGAGGCTCTCATGGAGAAACATACAAGGCTAAACATATATAAGCAATGAAAAGCCTTCTCTCTAAACTTTATTGTATTGGATTCTATGTGAAAGAAAAATATATGGGTCTTCCGGAATTTGGAGTGATAATAATTAGTTATTAATAATCAACTACTTACA
>FLRV01001989.1_pt1 | contig 33042 bp, 39 predicted proteins | sample 1550491 | NCBI WGS metagenome assembly FLRV01 (sample SAMEA4031763, study PRJEB14383) | metagenome | biome: human; feature: oral; material: saliva | place: Philippines | collected 2014 | reverse complement strand
ACGTTTGCAGACGAAGTAAAACCAGTTGCACCAGCAACAGAAACAGCTGTAACCACACAAGCACCAACTCCTGAAGCAAAACCGACGGAAGCACCTGCTGAAACAACAGCCACTCCAACAGAAGCACCAGTGGAAACAACTGCGACTCCTACAGAAGCTACAACTCCAACAGAAGCACCAGCGGAAACAACTGTTGTACCTACTGAAGCAAAGCCTTCAGAAGCCGTGGAAGAAGTACATTCTAAAGATTTAGATTCTGCTGTTGAGAAAGCGAAAAGTTTAGACATCAAAGTGATTGAAAAACCAACTGTTGAATACAAAACTAGAGCTGAAGCAAAAGCAGATGAAGACGCACAAATCATTACGATTGACAAAGCGATTGCGAAGAAACAAGCGATGGATAGAGAGCGTCAACTTGTAATTGAGTTCAATAAAGCGAACGCAGAAGAAAACAAAGCGAAAATGGAAAAAGCTGGGTTGACATACACTGGTGACTTCAAGAAAGACGAAGCAACTGTGAATGAATACAACAAAGCACAAAAAGCGAAATATGAAACTGCAAAAGCGGAATATGAAAAAGTTCTTGCAAGTAACAAAGAAATCATGGAAAAACATGGTTTAACGTATACTGGTAACTGGGAAAAAGACAAAGCAAGTGTAGACGCTTGGAACAAAGCAAACGCTGGTGAAAAAGGGGAATCTGGTTTAACAGCGACAGCAAACACTACATTCGAAGCTGTATCTGGTGCAACTAAAGTAGACGCACCTAAGATTGCTCGTTGGTCTATTCAAGGATATAACGGTGAAACAAACACGGACGCGAACTTAGATAACGTGTTCTTATTCGATGATAAGACTGGTACTGCTGAAATCAAAGTCAAAGGTACTTCTCACGGTGATGTGACATTACGATTCTCTGGAATTACACCTGCTGGTGGTTCTGGATTTGCTCGTTCTTATGTAGCTCTATGGTCTGCTCAAGACGGTGGTATTGGATACGGCGTATTCTTATCTGCTGGTGCTGGTGACGCTAATGGCGGTGGCGGTGTAGACGGACAAGGTGGCGGTGGTGCTATCAACCAATACTTAAGTGACCGTCAAGGGTGGATTAAGAATGTTAAGGTTGAAGTTATCACTGACGCAAACGACGTAACAGATGTAACATTAAACGATATTGACAACATGCAATATGTGACAGTAGATAACGGGTTAGATGGTGCTTCATTATCAATGGGTGCGAACATGTCACAAAATGGTAACGTGTTTACAGCCAACGACAACGACAAGAGCGATAGTACCGCTGGTGTACTTGACTCAAACGGTCTAGGTTGGACTTTCGAGAAAGGGCAAAAGATTCAATTTTCTTTTGACCACACGAATACACGTGATGATTCGTTCTCGATTGTTGGTGGTCTGTTTGGTCGTGCTTCTCAAAAGAAAGTAGCACCGATTGAAATTGTGAAAGCGGAAGAACCAAAATTAGAAACTATCGAACTTAAACCTAATGAGGAATTACCACAAATTCAAGAAATCTCTGTAGAATACCACAAAACAGTAGTGAAAGAAGAACCTGTGACTCCAGCAAGTGTGTTACCAAACACAGGTACTGAAAGTACATTATTAACCTCTGTAATTGGATTAGTGTCTTTAACATTAGGTGGTTTAGTTGCCAAAACTAAAAAAGAAAAATAAAATATTAATTAAAGTTGGTTAGAGTGGGTCTTTAAGATTCACTCTATACCGATTAAAGAAAGGAAATTAATATGGTAAAACTAAAAAAGAAAACTAATGTCTTGAGAGGACAGAGTGGTTCAAGATGATCCACTCTATAATCCTTTTTCCTTCAAGACGGTAGTTGAGGAAGGAGAAATGAAATGGAAAACAGAATCACTCTGAAAGAATTAATTGAGGAGGTTTCTGAAAGAAGCGGAATCGCAAGAGCGTTAGTTGATATTGTATGTAAGGACGTTTTGGAAAGTATTATCGAACACGTACACAATGACGATACAGTTACTTTAACTGGTTTTGGAATTTTTCAAAAGAAAGTAACTAAATCGCAGCGTTCAACTTTGCCAAATCTTAAAGGCGAAGTAATTCCTGAAAGATATACAATCCGTTTTAAAACTAGCAAAGTAGCAAATAAGAAACTCAACTCTCGCCTTGAGGGCGAAAAGAACTCAAAAAAGAGAAAGGATAAGAATTAATGAAATTTGATAGAAAAACAAGCCGCAGCAATAGCAGCAATCAAGAAAATAAAATTAAATTTTTTAAACCAGGTAAAAATGAAGGTACGATTAAGTCAGTTGAATTAAAACAGAACAAGAATAAAGATAATATGTTTCAAATGGTTATTGAGGGGGATAACGGAGAAAAGGGCTATTATTTTCTAACGTTTGGTAATGACTATACTGAAGATAATCTAAACTATCTTTTAACAAGCATTGAAGATCATGGATATACAATCCCTGATATGAATTTTTGGTTTAATAGAGAAACTGCTGATTTCTTAGAGGGAAAAGAAATTTATTTTAATGTAGAAGATGAAAAAATTAATGGCAAAACAATGTATAATATCAAAAGAATTCTCTTGCTTTCAGAATTTGAAGGAGAAGATAGCGGAGAAAGTTTTGAAGATGATTACGATCCCTTTTCTGATGAAGATTAGGAAGATAACATACAGAAGGAGTTTATAATATGGAAACAGTAACAAAATTAGTAACAATTATCGGAAGCGTAATTACAGTTGTAGGATTATTTGGTGCATTAACAGGTCTTTATACATTCTATAGAGGGCAAAAGAATGATAATCCTGATATGGTTGACAAAGGAATCAACTCAATGATTTTGGGCGGTATTGTAGGAGTTGTGGCAGGAGGACTAACTGCAACAATCATTACAAACCTAAACAGTATTAAATTTTAGGAGTAATATATGAATATAAATGAAGGAGTAATTAAAGATTTACTTTCTTCTTTAAACGATTATAACGCTACCGCAAACCAATTTAGCACGAAAATCTCTAGTGCATTAAACATTGTAGCTCTAACAATGCTAGGAATATTAATCTATATAGAAATTGCAAATACAAGTAAAAAACTTGCTAATGAACACGGCTTGTTAAGTATTGATTTGATTGTATCTATTTGTTGGAAATACTTTGTTGCTCTAGCATTTGTGCTTTTAAGTGATAAAATTATTGACGCATTTATATGGCTATCTAGTGCTATAGGGCATTTAATTAACGGTATTCCTTTAGAAACAACAGAAGCAAGTTCAACAGTTCCAACTATTCCTGATAGTCTAAGTTGGACGCAAAAGCTGGCACTAGCTCCAATATATACATTTACGAACTTTGCTATGTGGACGGCAGAAATTGCGGTTAAAATCTTAATATTTTTAAGGTTTTTAATGTTGTATATATATAAAGCAGTAGCAGGAGTAATGTTTGCTTCTATGGCAAGCGAAGAATGGAGCAGTATTGCTAAAAGTTATTTAAGACAACTATTAGCGTTAGTGATACAAGGATTCTTAATTCTGTTATTATTTAAAGTGTTTGGAGCGATTGCTATGGATCAAGTGATGACTATTACAGCAGGGGAAGGAGATTTCCTTAAAACGCTTGGGGAACAATTCCTATTTCTTGCTAAATCAATAGCTTTTGTTTCTGCTTTATTTGGAACTCAGAGATTAGCTCAGAAAATGGTAGGGGGTTAGATATGAGCATACAATCAAAATTTTATAATGATGTATCAAAATATGAACCTGAATTTGTCGGTGGTTTTACAAAAAGACAATTTAAAATGATCCTATGGTTAACACCTGGGATTATTTTTTTAATCCTGGAAGCTGTATTTTTACCTGAATTATTATTATATGTATTTGGTTTTTTTACAGCAATTTTCTTAATTGCACCGCCAATTCTAATTTATCTAGGAAAATTTCAATCGTTTAAGAAGGACGTAGAATTTTATATTATGGATCAGGAAAGAATTTATCAATCAGAACAAATAAGGAGATACGATAAGAGTGAGTTTATTCAAAAGAAACACATCAAAGAAACGGACACAATCTGAACAATTAAGATATGACCGTATGACAAAAAGTGCGACTTCTCCCAATACAATTAACTACACAAGTTTATATGAAAATGGACTAATGCATATTGTTGAGAATGAATATTCTCGTATGATTGAATTAGGCGATTTAAGCTATAGAGTAGCAGATGAAGAGGATCAAGAAAATATAGTAGTTAGTTATGCTGAAGCCTTAAACACACTTGATAAAAATACTCATTATCAGTTATATGTTGTGAACAAACGTATTGATAATAGTTTATTAGATAATATCTTAATTCCTCTTCAGGAAGATGGGTTAGACGTTTATCGTAACGAAATGAATAAAATGGTTACTAAACATTTTAACCTCGAACAAAAAAACTTTGAATCAAAACAATATGCAGTATTTACTACGAAAGCAAATGCTGCTAAACAAGCAAACGCTCAATTAAACGCAACGATTCAAAACTTCGCAAAGAAATTTAACGCAACTGGTGTAGAGTTAGATATTCACGATTTAAGCGGCTTAGAACGTTTAAAAATTATGTCTAATGTCTTAAGACCAGGACAACATTTTAGAATGAAATACAGCGATTTAGAGCTAACAGGATTAACTACAAAATCGTTTATTGCTCCTAATCGTTTAAAATTCTTTGATGATTATTTCATGCTAGACCAATTATATGGAAGAGTGATGTATATTAGACACTTTCCAAAATATCTAGAAGATGTACTTATCAGAGATTTATGTGATTCAGGGCATGAATTAACAATTTCTATCCATGCTAGACCTTATGACACTTCTGCTTATAGAAAAATGGCAGGAGATAAACTACTTATGAATAGACGTTCAATCAAAAAAGAACAAAAGAAAAACTTTGTTGAAGGCGGTTCTGAGGATATGGTTTCAGGAACGTCTGTAGAAGCTAAGGCGAATATTGAGCAATTACTTGAAGATATGAAAGAAAACAATCAAAAAATGTTTTCTAGCATTTTTGCAGTAATGCTGTTAGAAGATTCTAAGGAAAACCTAGAAGCAGCAACAAAAACAGCTCATGATGTAGTTAGAAACCATGAGGTTGCTTTTGAGGTAGTTTATAAAATGCAAGAAGAAGCATTGAATACTATGCTGCCGATTGGAAAACCATATTTAGACGTAGAAAATAATTATATGCGTGATATGACAACTATTAATATTGCAACACAAGTACCGTTCTCATCTATTGATTTACAAGATGAAACGGGGCAATATTTAGGGCAAAACCAACTAAGCAGAAATATTATTACTGTTAACCGTAAGAAGCTAAACACTCCTTCAGGATTGATTGTTGGTACATCAGGTTCAGGGAAAGGTATGACAACAAAATGGAGTATTATTTCAACACTATTAAGCAATAAAGATGACAAGTTTATCATTGTCGATCCTGAAGATGAATACTCTAAAATTGGTCGTAAATTTGGAGCAGAAATCTTGGATATCTATGCAGGTTCTAATTTCTGTTTAAACATTCTTGATATGGCTGATAAAGAACTTTTACAAGAAGAAGAAAAACACGTTGACTTGGTAAAAGAAAAAGCAAACCTACTTTCTAGCTTGTTTGAAGCCTTATTAAAAGAATATACAGACCTTGAAGCTAGTTTAGTCGATAGGGTAACTCGTGAAGTATATGCAAAATACGAAAAACCGACTCTAGTAGAGTGGCATAATATTCTGTTGGAGCAGCCTGAAGAATTTGCTAAAGAACTAGCGGTAAAAGTTGAGCCTTATACTATTGGTTCTCAAAATATCTTTGCTAGTCAAACAAATGTAGATTTGAGCAGCAAGTTTGTTATCTTCAACATTAAGCGACTAGACGAAAAACTAAAACCATTCGCTATGAAAGTTATTTTAGACCAAATTTGGAATCAGGTTGTAATTAACCAGGGAAAAGTAACAACATGGCTATTCTTTGATGAATTACAACTTAATTTCGATAATGAGGATAATGCAAGATGGTTTATGAAGCTTTGGAGTAGGGTTCGTAAGTATGGAGCTATTCCTACAGGAATTACTCAAAATATCGCAACATTGCTAGATGATCCTGAAGGAAGAAAAATGATTTCAAATAGTGAGTTCTTTGTTTTCTTAAGACAGAAAAAAGTCGATTTGCTTTCTCTACAAAACATTATTAATATTCCAACTAACTTGTTATCTTACGTTGGAGAAAAAGTTGAGCGTGGTACAGGGTTAATTTCGTCAGGAGGAGTAGTAGTACCATTTGAGAATATTATTCCTAAAGAAACAGAATTATACAAATTGATGGAAACAGACGCTTAGAAAGTCAGGAGGGGGTTATATGAGGAGAAAAGAACACAAGCAATTACTTTCTCAACATAAACAAGAGTTTAAAGAAGTTAAGAAAACCTTCAAACTTGAACGCAAGCAAAGTGATTCCGATAGAATATCTGCAGCAAAAGAAAATCTAAGGACAAGTAAAAAGCAATTTAAGAAAACAAAACAAGCTTTTGAAAAGCAGCATTTTACTATTAAAGGTTCAGTTAAAAACAAGCTGAAATATAAAACAAAAAACAAAATTCATGAGCAAATTAACAAGAATGAAGACCTTGCAGAATGGAACAAACAAAAGCAAAATGCGTACAGAAGAAGCCAAATGTACAATTCCCTCAAAAAAGGCAGCCAAGCGGCTGCCAGGGGCGGTACAAAGATTATTAAATCAGGGTACGGATTATCTAATCGAACTTTTAACCTTGTAAAAGGGAAAGGTTTTAGAAGAACACACACAAAAGTAGACGATAGACTGAAGAAGCTTTTGAGATACAAAATAAGGCTGAAAAAAAGCCGTTTAGCAAAAGGAATAGGTAAAACAAGCCGTATTTTTGGGAAGGGCGTAAAAGTCCTAAATAACCCTTTTAAAGCGAAAGCTATGGCAATAATTCTAGCTTGTTTGCTGCCGTTTATTCTGCTAACAGCTCTATTTATGCCCTCTGTTCCTAAGCCGTCTGTAGTTCAAAGTGAAGTGAATCTTAATGAAACGTATCTCTCGTTAACAAAATTAGACGCTGAACATACAGATAATATAAATACCTTCTATACAGATTGGGAAATTCCTATTTTCTATCTAAATTATAGATATGATAATTTTGATCCTAAATCAGATAAACCATTAAGAGATTACTACAGAAGTGTAAAAGAAGAAGATAGACTGACATTTTCAGAAATCAGTAAAAAAGTATGGGAAACCATAAACGGAGCTAAGGGGTACAAATTAACTGACTTTATGAAAGATATAAGAGAAGTTAATAGTTACTGGAAAATGGATTCTACTGATTTTGAAGAATTTCAAGAAAGCAAAAATAAAATAGGGTTTAGCGTTCTGTCGGATCGTTTAGGGAAGTTAACAGATAATGAATCTATAACGATTTCAAGAAGGTATGGATATGAACGACATAGGGATAGTATTAAAATTAACGAAGAAACCGAAATATATTTAGGCTCTTCTAATTCTGTGTATTCTCCATTAGAAGGAACATTGACAGAAGTAGGAATATCAAGAGTTGTTATAACTCAAAATAACCGTTTGAAATTCACAATTTCAGGAATCACTACTGAAAGATTGACAGAAGGAACGACTATTAAAGAAGGAGATTTACTTGGAAAAGGGAACAGTAACATAAAGATTACCTATGAGAAAATGAACAAAGATAAATGGTATGCGGTAAACCCAGCTTTCTACTTTGATAATGTTTCCTACATGCAAACGACAACTTTAGGAAGTTCGGACTTTTCCCCAGGCTCTAATAAAGCAGCAAGAGCAAAAAAAATATATGATTACTTTATTAAACAAGGTTATACACTTGAAGGTATTGCTGCTATGTTAGGGAACTTTGACGTTGAAAGTGAAATTAATCCTAAAAGTGCTGAGGGAGCTTCTCCTAATACAGTAGTTACAGATTGGGATAAACCGGAATTTTTAAACAAAAACGGTATTGATATATATGGAAATAATACCTTGATTTTAAAACGGGGGTTGGGATTAGGACAATGGACAGATACTGCTGATGGAAGTGTAAGACATACTATGCTTTTAGATTATGCTAAGAGTAAAAATAAAAAATGGTATGATCTTGACCTTCAATTAGATTTCATGATGAACGGAGATACCCCTTCAATGGTAAATATACTGAAGGCGGTATTATCAAAACAAGCTGGAGATTCAGTTGCTGAATTAACTACTGCTTTTCTTAAAATATGGGAAGGTAATCCAGGAGATAAATTATCTAAGCGAATTCAACATGCACAAAATTGGTATAATTACTTTTCTGCAGCAAACGCTAAAAGTAGCGTAGCTTTAAATTCAGATAGTGCAGATATACTAAAAAAATATAAAGATAAAATGCTTAAACCATTTACAGATAAAGAGGTTATGCCAGGGCAAGGCTGGGAAGGTAATGCTTATGCTCTCGGTAACTGCACCTGGTATGTTTATAATCGAATGAAACAATTTGGTAAAACAATTTATCCGTATATGCAGGACGCTGCAAGTTGGCAGTATACTTATACAATGACAGAAGGAGCAACATTAGCAGATACACCATCTCCAGGCGATGCAGTCATTTTCTCACAAGGGGTTTATGGTTCTCATCCGTCATATGGACACGTGGCTTTTTGCGAAGCAGTTTTAGAAGATGGGAGCATTATTATTTCTGAGATGAATTGGAACGGTATTTATTCAATGGGATATCGTATTTTAAAACCAGCTCCTGGAATGTATTACATGCACGTAGAACAATAAATAAGAAAGAGGGGATAGATACTATGTACGATCAAAACAAAGTTAAAACTGTTAGGAATCTCATTTATATAGTTATTGCAACAGTTTTCTTAATTTTAGGATTTACTGTTGGACTATCTTTTGGTAACTCAGGAAATAATAGCAAGAATGATTCAAACACTGCAGAAACAGCAGTTGAAAATAAATTGACTCAAGATAATGTTAAGGAGTTTTTGATTGCCTATTACACTAAGAAAGATTTAGGGGAAAACAGAGATAGATATAAAGAATTTATGAGCGATTCTTTATATAATCAGACAGTCAAAACGGAAGATGAGCCTGTTTCTCAGGCTTATAAAGGATATATTTTAAATCAAGCTTATAGTAAAGGATATATATATATTGACGAAGAGCATTTAGAAGTCATAGCAGAAGTTCATTATACTAATGTTCAGACTGGTAAAAAGAACAATGCAGAAGCAGGAACTAATTTCTCAGGGCAAGCGACTATCAAACTTTATTATGTGAAGAAAGACAATAAATATCTAGTTGATAGAATTGAACCTTTACTATTGAATCAAAAAGTAACAAACAAAGTTACTATTCCTGCAGAAAAAGAAACAACAACGCAAGAAACACAAAAGACGGTAGAAACAACAAAAACAGCTGATACCACAACACAACAAACAGAAAAAGAACCTACAACTACAGGAACTCAAACCATTAAGGGGGGCTTATGGTGAAGCAACGCAAAACAACACTTGAAAAATACCAACAAAAAGCAGAACAATTAGCAACAGATATTACTAAAGGCGAAGAATTGATTGAAAAAACAAAAGAAACAATGAAAGAAAAGAAGAAAGAATTAGAACAGCTAGAATTGTTAATTACTAAAGAATTGTTAATTAAAAACAATATGTCTGTTCAAGACCTTGCAGCACTATTAAATACAGAAGGAAGTTGAGGTGTTTAAATGTCTTTGTTTAAAAAGAAGCCTACACATTTTGAGTTGGAAGATTTTATCAATATCAATCTAAGAGAAATTACAGACTTTCTCGATTTATGCGATTTTGTGGAAGAGGAAAACGAACGTGTTTTAAGAGATAACACAAATGCAGCTTTAACAATCCTAGTTAAAGATAATGAAGGAAAAGAATATAAACGATTAAACCTTACATTCCCTTTAGAAAATAATGATGTTGAAGCAGTTTTATCATCTTTAAACGAAACAAATACCAAACCTGTAAAATCGTCAAACAAACAACTCAAAAAAGAAGAAGCTGCTATAGAAACAAAGCAACCTGAAGAGTTAAACAATGTTAAGGTTTCAAAGAACTACAAAAGAAAACTCTCATTTAACGTCAATATGATTAAAGTAGGAGTAGTTACAATAGCGATCTTACTTGTTGTTACGGTTGGAATGTTTCTATTGCCAAACTTTACTCAACCAAAATATGAAGCCTTGATTCAAACTGAAGAATATATTAAAGCAGCAACTATTTATCCTGAGAAAAAGACAGAAATAGAAGCTAAAATCTTTGAAAAAGGTCAAGAAGGAATACAAACGTTAGAAACATATGTAAAAGATATTGATTCTCCAGGAGCAAAACTAGATTTAGCTTATCTAAAACAAGATTTTAAAGAAGTGGTTGAACTTAAAGATTATGCTGATACTGCGATTAGAAAAACAGCCTTAGCTGTTAGTTACGTCAAACTTGGAATGACAGACGAAGCGTATGAGTTAAATCAAGAACTTGGTAGCAATCGATTAAAACAGTTAATTGTAGATTCGTATGAAAAGGAAGCTGTAGAAGCACTTAAAAACTTAAATGTAGAAAAAGCGGAGATGATACAAAGCCGCATACATTTACTTACACTACAGCAAAAGATAGAAGCTATTTCAGCAGCTATCAAAGAGGAGCAAACGTTAAAATCAAAGATTAATGATACGTCTGCAACGAAAGAACAAAAAGAATCTGCAGAAAAACAAATTAAAGAAGTGCAAGAAAAATTAGAAAAATTTAAAAAAGGGGTATTTTAAAATGGAAAAAAATAAAAGAAATAAATTAATCGGCGGAGCTGCTATCCTATTATTATCAATGGGAGCTTGCTCAATTTACACATTATCTAAACAAGAAGCAGGAAACACACAAGTAGCTACTGAACAAACAACGCAAGTAGCTACTGAACAAACAACACAACACAAAACAGTAGCCACAACAAAAAAAGAAGCTACTAAAGAGAATCCTACAACTATCCTAAAAGAAGAAACATTAGATAAAGTAGTTGAATTAGCAGCTCAACCATTACCTGAACAGAAAGTAAATGAATTAATTAATGTAGCAGAAGCTTCATTACCGCAAGATAACAAACTTGATGAGGTTGTTTCATTAGTTGAAAAACCTTCAACAGCATTAGATAAAGTTGTGGATCTAGCAACCGATAAGAATAATGTTGCTCTTGCCCCTTCTGATAAACTAAAACCAACAGAAGAGGTTAAACCAACAGAAGAGGTTAAACCAACAGAAGAGGTTAAACCAACAGAAGAAGTAAAACCAACAGAAGAGGTTAAACCAACAGAAGAAGTTAAGCCTACAGAAGAACAACCAGTAGCTCCTGTAGCACCAGTTCAACCTGAGCAACCAGTAGCTCCTGTAGCACCAGTTGAGCCTGAACAACCAGTAACACCAGTTCAACCTGAACAGCCTTCTGAAAACCTTTCAGAAGATGAAAAACAGTTAGATATTAAAGAAAAAGTAGTTGACGGACAAACTGTTAAATATGCCACTGCTGCTCCTGCTGTTGCAGAAGAATTGCCAACTTTAGATATTAATACACTTGAAAATACTGCTGCAGAAAATTAAGAGTATCTATTAACACATTTCGCCTTGAAGGCGAAAAGGAGGAATTGATTTTATGGAGCAAAAAGAAATCGCTCAAAAAATTATGGTTAATGGTGTTACAACGCTCGAAAAGTTATTAGTATTCTTATCAATGCTTTCACAAGACGCTATTATTGAGTGGCTGCATAAAAAGCTGCCACTCGAAGGCGAAGCAGATATATCTCAGTTTTTACGATACTATTCAGATTATGAAAAAATACCGCTGGATTCAAAAGTGAATTTAGAACAATTTAAAGAAGCGTTTAAAGAGTTTAATATCACATTTGCTTTTCAAGAAGTAGAAAACGGAACAGAATTATATATCCGTTCTCAGGATCGTAAAACGGCTGCTATTGCTGTTGAAAAGATATTTAAAGATATTGTTACTAAAAAAGTAGATATTAATAAATATGTACTTAAAAAGGGCAGCTATACATTTAAAGAAAAAGTAGCTTTAACATACAAACAACTAGAACAAAATACAATGAAAGAGAAACGATTTGCTCCTTCAGAATCTAAAACGAAAGGACGGTAGATATGGAAGAAGTAAAAAGACCTTATGCAAAAAGAATAAAACCGTATTTAATCTGTGGTTTGATTCTTGGTTTTATAGTATATAATTTTGTTAATTTCTTTATAGTTTACAAGGTAACTACTGGAGAAGATATTAGCAAGTTACTTTTAGAGGAACATACTTATAAAGCGTATCTGCAGAACTTTTACAAATATATATTTACCTTTAGTCCAATAGCTTTATTAAGCGGCAGCCTTACTTTCCTTTGCTGCATGCTAGGATATACTTACAATAACGATAAAGGAGTATATAGGCTAAACGAAGAACATGGTTCTGCTAGATATGCTACAGAAAAAGAAATGAGAAAGTATGCCGATTCTATAGATGACAATAACATGGTAATTTCGCAAAAAGTGAAAATGTCTTTATGGAATAATAGATTGCCGTATAACGTACAAAGAAACAAGCACGTAATGGTAATCGGAGATTCAGGTTCATCTAAGACACTTGGTTTTATTAAACCTAACATTATGCAAATGAGCGGTTCTTTTCTATGTACCGATCCAAAAGGATTAACAGTGCTAGAAACAGGTAAAATGCTAGAAGAACATGGCTACAAGATTAAAGTATTCAATTTAAACACACTAACAAACAGCGATCAATTTAACGTTTTTAATTATATTAGGAAAGAAACGGACGTTGATAGGGTGCTCGAACAAATCACTGAGGGAACAAAAAAATCGGATAAGCAAGGAGAGGACTTTTGGATTCAAGCAGAAGCTATCTTTATTCGTTCTATGATTGCTTTTCTTTGGTTTGACAGTCATCTGAACGGTTATCAAGCTAATCTCTCTATGATTGCCGATATGATTCGTCTTGCGAAAGCTCCTAAGAAGAATGCAAAACCGCCTATTGACGCCTGGTTTGAGGAACTAGAAGAGAAAAAACCTGGTAACTATGCAACAAAACAATGGCGATTATTTGAACAAAGTTTTGACGGAGAAACAAGAGCTAGTGTTACAGCCGTTGCTGCAGCACGTTACTCAGTTTTTGACCATCAAGAAGTAACGGATCTTGTTTCAAGAGATACTATGGATATTGATAGTTGGGTTGAAGAAAAAACTGCAGTTTTTATCTCAATTCCTGAAACAAATAGTGCATACAATTTCCTTGCGTCAATTTTTATTTCTACAGTTATGGAAACATTGAGATTCAAGATTGATAGCGTAATGACAGGAGAAACAACGTTAGAAGAAGGAAAAGAATTACTCTTTTTCCAATTCTTTATAGACGAATTTGCAAATATCGGACGTATTCCAAATATTGATAAAGCATTAGCAACGTTTAGAAGTCGTAATATGGGTATATGTATCGTTTTACAAGCGTTAGCTCAATTAAAATCTATGTATAAAGATGATTGGGCTTCTCTACTGAATAACTGTGCAACGCTTCTCTTCCTTGGAGGAGATGAGAAGGAAACAACAGAGTATCTATCGAAACGGATTGGAAAGCAAACAATCCATACTAGAAATAGAACGCGTTCTCATAGTCGAAATGGCGGTAGTGAGAACCATAATAAAATGGCAAGAGATTTGTTAACTCCTGATGAAATAGGACGTCTTGGAGGAGATGAATGCTTAGTATTTATCTCGAAAGAACACGTTTTTAGAGATAAAAAATCACTTGCATTTAACCATAAACGTGCTGCTGAAATTGCTGATGATTATAGACATGAAAATTGGTATCGTTACAAACGATATAGCAGCGATATAGAGGAAATGAAAGCAAACGTTAATTTTGAAGATTTGGGCGTAATATAAAAGACTAGGGTTAATTTTCCTGGTCTTTTTTAATACTCTATAAAACGTGTAGTATCAACAATAGTAGGAGATGGAATAAATGGAGATAAAATTTAAAGGAAGCTCATATCCCCTTTTAAATCAACAACTAGGTATGGGAAAAACCTATAAATACGAAGAGATAGCAGCCGTATTGTATAAGCTTCAGAAAGATATTTCTGTAAAAGGAATTTGTGAATTAGAACTAATTGATAATGAATCAGCGTTAAGAACACCTTTTATTTTTAATCTTCAGGAAAAGTTAAACATTCCTGAATCAATAGAAAAAAGCCTGGAAATTCCTTCAGGAGAAGAGTATAGATATATTACAGAACTAATGGCACTCGAAAAAATCGTAACTCTAGAATCAGAAATGAAAATTGCTGCAGAAAAACAGCTAGAAAATGAAATGCTTTCTGCTGTTGTATTTGATAAATCAACTGAACCCTCTAAGAAAGAGCCTGAGAAAGAACCTGTAAAGTATAAAAGGCAAAGCAGTAGAATGAATCATTATCAACGGCAGGAGCTGCTGTCGAATATGAAGAAAAAAGATATTATCTCAGTTGCAGAATCTCTTGGAATGGAATTAGTCAACGTTGGGAAAAGTTATAAATGGAAAGAACATGACAGTTTTGTTTTTGATACAAGAAAGAATACCTTTTTTTGGAACTCTCGCAGCATAGGCGGAGATACTGTTAAACTTGTGCAGTTAATCAAAAACTGTAGTTTTAACGAAGCGTTAGAGTATTTAAAAAATGGAGAAATTACAGAACACAAAGCCGTAGCAACTCAAAGAAAATTCCATTATTTCCTTAAGGATCATGACAATATTGATAAAGTTAAACAGTATTTAACTGATGTCAGAAAGTTAGACGCTGCAACAGTTGATTATTTCTATCAAAAAGGAATTATAGCTCAGGCGGACTATAAAAACCCTGAAACAAACACGTATGAGCCTGTACTTGTATTTAAAAACATGGATAAAAACGGTAATGTAAAAGGAATTGCAATTCAAGGTATTACAAAGCATGAGGAAAACACTCATAGACCTTATCTTAAGAGAACTCTTGGAGATGGATATTTTGGAACAAAGGTGTTAGTTGGTAATCCTCCTCTTAAACCTAACGAGCGAAGCTCAGATAATCCCCTTAAAATAATTGCATTTGAAGCACCGATTGACCTCATGAGCTACTATGAAATCTTTAAGGAGAAAATGGGCGATTGTGTATTAGTGGCTATGAATGGACTAAGGAAAGAAAGTATCTCTACAGCCTTCTGTGAGATTGCTTTCCCTGGAGCGGAAACAGAAGCCTTAAGAATATCTGCCTTAGACCACGTTCAAGACAACATTAATGCTACGGATCGATTCCGTATTATCCTATCTGTAGATAATGACGAAGCAGGGAAAAGATTTATTGAAAATTTCAATTTTAACAAATTCCCAGTTAAACCACATTTACCTGAATTAAAACCAGGCGAAACAAAATCAGACTGGAATCAAGTATTACAAACAGCGAAGCAAGCTACAAAGAACCCTTTTTACGATAGGGTAGCTGCTGCTGCCCCTGCCTATAAAAGTAGTAACGATATAACAATAGAGAAAAGACTATAAGAGGTGTTTAAAATGAACGAAAAAAATATCAAAGAATTAAAAGAAAGAATATTAGAGGAATCAGCAGTTAATGTAGGCTTCAGTTACAATGTAATGGCAGAAATCGTAAAATTAGAACCTATGTATTTAATGGATATAATGGCAGCAGCAGGAGAACACCTCACGTTTCGTGCTAATCAAGGAGATTTTGCCTTTTTCGCTAATATGTTTGTTACTGAAGCAGTCGCCGCTATGGATTATGAGGACTTTTCAAAGATTGCTAAGTATTTTTTCGGTTATAGAATGACTGAAGAAGAGATACTTGCTGAACCTATTGAAATTACAAGAGCTAATTACCAGGAATTTCAAGAAAAAGCTAAAGAGCTGCATGAATTAAAATATTACGTTCCTGACTTACAAGAAAGAATTTCAAAACATACTTATTCTCTAAAGAAAAATGAAAATGAAGCTGTGGCTTATGATCCTATCAATAAACATATTGCAGTTATTGAACCTAATAGCTTTATTGAACCACACCTTGACCTTGAACCGCTCCTTATTAGCGATTATGAGAGCCGTAAAAGCAACGAAGAGGTGCTTATAGATTATCTAGTAGATTATCAGCCAGAACTCTTTGAAAAGGCTGTAGAGGGCAAATATGACGAATCTGAGATGAGTTATAAAGACTATTGGTTAGAACTAATAGAAGAAGATAAAACAAAAGCATTAGAATCAATTAACAATGTATTAGAACCATTAGATAAAGAAGTTTATTCATATATCGGACATGGATATTGCCAGGGCGATGTTTGGGAACTATTTTATTTAAAAGACAAACAAGAAGATACTAGAAATATAGATGATTACCTTGAACATACAGTAACAGCCTATTTTCGTGGCAGCCTAGTAGATGTAACCATATATGACGAAAACGACGAATATGTAGAATCGTTCTATTGCGATCATGAATTGTTATGGAATGAAAAAGCTGCTGAAAAATATATTAACGAAGAGCTTTACGAAGGAACAGCTTCATTTGTAGATATTAAAACAGCCTATCTCATTGAATCTAGCGATATAGAAATTACAAAAGAAGATATCGAAGAGATATTGCGAATGACAATTGAAGAAAGAGAATCATATCTTTCTGAAGGAAAAGAAAAACATATATAAAAACAAAAAATCCTTGATGAATCAAGGAAACGTAAAAATTAATTAAAAAGTATACAAAAAAAAGAAAGTTGCCTCACCTAATGGAACAATCAAGGCTTGTTCTGCCTGTACAACTTTCTAAATTCATTATAAAGGAGAATTTGAAAAATGACAACATATAAACTAGTCACTATTGACCAAAGATTTACAGCTGAAACAATTGCTAGAACTGGTAGTGAACAATTACTAGAGAAAGCAATGAGAAGCTTTGTCGGGTTATATAACGAAGATGAAAGTTGGTATATTCCTTTAAGAGCAAATTTAGGAAATAAGAAAAAAGATACGGCTATTTATAAAACGCCTTTTCCAACAAGTAATCCACATTTTAAAAATCCAGGACTTGACTTTGAAAAAGCTGTTTATGTTCCTAATCATTATGTTATTGAAATTCAAAATACATTACCAGAAGAACAATCTAAATTAATTTTTGAAAATCAAGAAGATATTAGAAATAGATTTGAGAACTACGTATTATCAGTTGAAAGTATGGAAAAAGGAAATAGTGATTATTTATTTTCAACAGTCCCGTTATTCCCTGAAGGAATTGAAAGAATTAAACAAATACAGCAAGTTAGAGAATCTATGAAATCATTTACTCTAAACGGTAAAAAAGAAAATACTGAATTAACTGAAGAAAATTCTGCTGATGAATATCTGTTTGCGAAGAAATCTAAAATAGAAGAAAAAGGAAATAGTAAAGAATCATCATTTGAAGAATACAAATATCTAACAGGTCGTATAGTAGAACTTGAACGAAAAGAAGATTACGGAGAAGGGCATTTAGAAGAACTTACTGCTCTAAGAAATCGTGCTGAAAGTATTTTAACATTAGAACAAAAAGAACATATCATAGAGTTTTTAAAAACACTATCTAATGGAGAACATATTAAAATCATTCCTTCTGATGACGGTATGACTGATGATATCTACTTTGGAAATACATTTATAGAAAAAAAAGTTGACCTCTTTGAAGAAAAAGCCTTTCATACATGGTCTAATTTTTTAATATCTAACTTTGAAACAACTCCTTACAGTATTAATTATATTGACTTAGAAAATGCAGGATATGATCCGAATATAGATATTAACCACTATAAAAACCATAAAGAAAACATAGATAATCAGGAAATCTATAAAGAGATTCTTGCAGTTGATAATAAGAATGGGGTAGCTCTTCAGTATTCTATTCAAAAATACCAACTTCCTGAGTATAAAATAATTGATACTACAGGGCGAATTATTAAAGATGAAACTACACACATGGAAATAGAAAACAGCAAAAACTATTTCTTTAACAGAAAATACTTTAAACCACTTGATGAGTACGAATTAGATATGATTAACAATAAGTATGAAGAATATACATTCACAACAAACGAAAAAGAAATCGATTCATTCCGTACTCCTTTATCAGAAAATATAAAATCTGAATCTGCTGTCTTTTCTAACGAACAAATAAATACAATGACTTTACAAAAATTGAATAACGATATTAAAAACTATCTTTCATCTACTGAGAAAGATAAAAGTTTATTGCACGAAAAAGACGAAAAAAAACACATTGAATATATGCAAAAACTTTTTGATTCTTTAGAAAATAAACCAGGATTTATTACGCAAAATAAATTAGACAGCTATGCTGCAGAACTAGGAGTAATGGATCTTACAACAGCAATAAAAAATGACAACAAAAAAGCGATAAAAGAAATTTTAGCTGCAGGAATTAAAGAGTATCTTCAAAGTGATACTTACAAAAACTTTCTGAACTTTGCAAGTTCAATGCACCAATACTCACAAAAGAATTTACGTTTAATTCTTTCACAATATCCTAATGCTTCTCTGATTGCTTCGCATACTGATTGGAAAGCAAAAGGAAGATATATCAATAAAGGTTCAAAAGCAATTCGTGTGTACGCTCCAATATTCGGATATAAAAAAGATGAAGAAGGTAATTTCATTAAAGATGAAAAAGGTCGTAAAATTCCAACAGGGGAAATTGTTGCTTGGAGATTAGCTCCTGTTTTTGACGTTAGTCAGACTAACGGGAAAGAAATACCAAAACAATTATATGAATTGACTGAAAACTTTAAATCTCCTGAAGCATTTACAAGTATTTTTAATGCTGTTAAAAAATGTACTACTGCAACTGTTTCATTTGGAGATATGAACCTTTCTCCTGGTGCTAGAGGTTACTATATACCTGCAACACATGAAATTGTAATTAAAAAAGGTATGAGTACTTACCACACGTTGAAAACAGAAATACATGAGGTCGTTCATTCTGTATTACACAATAAACAAAATGAATTTATTTCAGCAGCTCAGATGGAATTTGAAGCTGAAAGTGTAGCATACATTGTATGTAATCACTTCGGAGTAGATACGTCTGATTATTCATTCGGTTATCTTTCATCTTGGACTGAAGCAGGAAGCAAACTTGAAGAGTTTGAACAATCTTTAGCAACAATTTGTAATACTGCAAAATCTTTAATTACACAAATTGAAAAGGAGATTAACCAGGAACTAAACATAAAGGAAAACAAAGTACAAGAAAAACTAAACCCTTATCAAGAGAAAATTAGAAAAGCTCAAGAACAATTAAAAGTACAATCAGAAAACAAAACGGAGCAAAACAACCTCGTAAAAAAGTAGATAGCCCTCAGTTGGACGATAGATTAAGAAACATTACAAATAGAAATAGTAACCGACAAAAAGATGACAAAAGAAAGGAAGATTAATTTGAATACAGAAAATTTAGAAGCAGCAGCACAAACAGCATTAGAGATTTTATCTTTAGAAAACTTTAAAGAGAAAGTAAAAAAGAGTATGGTTGCTGATGAAATTGAATCATTCATTAAAACGATTAAGGAAGAAGAGTTAGAAGGGTTTGATATTCATTTATACGAAAACGGACTAAGAGAGATTCGTAAAATGGATCATAATGAGTTCAATACATTTATTAGGGATATTCACCAGGAGTTAAAACTTATAAAAAAACATTCATCTTCTTTTCCTGAAGATGAATAAACCTCTCTAAAGATACATATACAATAGATGAAATTTATTGTATAATATTTTTAGATTTCTTAAGCAAGGGGATTGGGGATATACCCCAAAATTATAAAGAACTACCATTCTTAGTGGTGGTAGTTCTTTATAAAATTCGTAAAAGGACGTCCTTTTACCATGCTTGCAAAAGACAAAAAGAGGGTGCTATAGAATGTCAGAAAACCAAAAGCGAAGCAGAAACGTGAGAAAGACATTACGATTCAATGAACAGGAAAACGAATATCTTTTAAAAAGAATATCAGAAAGTCCATACAACAATTTTCAGAACTATGCTAGGCATTTATTACTAGCAGGAGAAATTAAATTTATAGATTATACAGAACTCAAACAATTAAAATGGGAAATTAATAAAATCGGAAATAATATAAATCAAGTTGTAAAACTTGCTAATCAATTTGAAGATATATCGCAAGAAGATATTGAAGATTTACTAGATACAATTAAACAGATTGAGAGGTTAGTTGGAAATAAGTTAAAGGAAGAGATTAGAAAGGAAAGAGAATAATGGTTTACACAAAACATTTTAATATTCATACAATGAAACATTTAAACCAAACAGAAAGCTACATAAAAAATGCTGACAAAACATTAATAGATGAAATTGAAGCTCAACACTTAGATAATCTATTTCCTTATATTGCAAATGATGACAAAACACTTTCTAAACAATTAATATCAGGACATCATATCGTTAATGTACAAAATGCAATAGAAGAGTTTTATGCAACTAAAGAAATGGCACTCAGACAGAATGGAACTTATTTAGAATTTGATTTTAAAACTGGTAAAATGATTTTTAATAAAGCAGCAATAGAAAAAAATAGAAAAGGCGGAGCTGCTATTGTAGGTCATCATTTAATCCAATCATTTTCTCCTGAAGATAATTTGACTCCTGAGCAAATACATGAGATTGGACGAAAAACAATGGAAGAGTTCTCAGGAGGGGAGTATGAATTTGTAATTGCTACACACGTTGACAAGGATCATATTCATAATCATATAATTATGAACTCTACTAACTTTATGACTGGTAAAGAATACCCATGGAAAGTTATTAAACTCGAAAACGGAAATTTTAAAAACGTATCTAAAGAAAACTTTGAAAAAATATCTGATAAGGTTGCTTCTAAGTATGGAGCAAAGATAATTCAAAAAGAACCTAAAACAACCAGGACGAAATATACTAAGTGGCAAGTTGAGAATCTTTATAAAAATAAAATTAAAAGTAGAATTGATTTTCTAGTAGCTCATTCAAAAAGCATAGATGACTTTATAGAGAAAGCAGCAGCGTTAAATTTACATGTTGACTTTAATCAAAAACATTCAAGATTTAAACTATTAGATGAACCACAAATAAAAATGACTAGAGGAAGGAGCTTGGAAAAAGGGCAGCCTGATAAATACAGTAAAGAAAATATTGAGGAAATGATAAAAGGGAATGACTTAGATTATTCTATAGACGCTATTCAAATGTTGTATAAAGAAAAAGTAGATATTGAAATTGATAATTACGATTATCAAATTAAAATAGAAGAGTGGCAAATAAGTCATAAAACAGAAAAAGGATATTATATTAATTTAGATTTTGGAGTAAACAACAAAGGGCAGGTTTTTGTTCCTGCTTTTAAAATGGATCCAGGAGATAATTGTTATTATCTATACTTAAAGACTAAAGACTTTTTCTTTTATACAAGTGAAAATAAAGAACAGAATAACAAATATATCCCTGCAGATATCCTTATTAAACAAATGACTACTAATAACGGCAGCCGTCCATTATATAAAGAACCTGTAATTGATACATTGAAAGAATTAGTAACGGCAGTAAACTTCCTTGCTAGAAATGGAATCTCTGACGGCAATCAATTAGAAAACCTAGAAAATAAATTACAATCATCTTCTGAAGAAGCTTATAATACGCTGCAAGAACTCGATATTAAAATTGCTGAATTGACAAACATAGCTAAATCATTATTACTAGCTGAAAATGATTCTAGCATTGTAAGTGATGTGCAGCAGCAGCTTATAGAACATGGGATAGGGAAAAATATTAGTTATGATAATCTAATCGAAAAGATAGAAACATACAAAGATACAAGAAATCTTTTGAATATGGAATTTGAAAGAACACTAAAAGAGATCGAAGAGTATAAAAAGATTAAATATGTTTCGGATAAATATGATTCTGAAGAGAAAAACAACCGTACAAGTATATAACTTGTGCGGTTGTTTTTGAATTAATATTCCTCATCAAAATATTGTTCTTGGAGTTCCTGTTCTCGGAGTTCCTTTTCTTTTTCTCTGTTACAAATATCTTTAAGTATATTGTCCATATCACTTAGAGTTTGATAAAGAACATTATACCGCTTAGTATTTATAACGTTTTTCTCCTCATCAGAATACATATACTGTTTTAAAGCCGCAGCATTTGCTTGTAACGCTCTAAATAGAGTTATTTCAAAAGGAGTATATCCTAAATCCAACACATATTTTAAATCTAAAATAAGTGATAATGAATTTAATTTAAGTGATAGAAAACCACAATCAAAACCGTTTACTAATCGTTCTACGGTGGTAACAGTTTCAACCATATACTGAAGAATATCTTTTAAATCATACCTAAATCTTTCGTGTGCAAAACTTAACTCATAAAGACTATTTTCATCTACTTTATCACGGTACAAATTATTAACCTTTTCTTGTAAAAAGTTTAGTTCACTAATAGTATTTTGAATTTCAATATGTTCAATACCTAATTTTGATTTCTTTAAATCACTTAAAAATTGCTCTATAATTTCAGAACAAAAATCTTTCCAATAGTCTGCAAAATGTACTGTAAATTTCCATTGTTGTAAATCGTATAGTTCATATAACTTTCCTTCATCACTAAGCAAAGGGTCTTTGCAGATTGTTTTAAAATAATCATCAGTTTCATAGTATTTTAAACTATTGTTGAAATAAGTATATATTTTTAAGAAATCTTCTTTAGGAATCATTCTCAACACCTCCTTTTAATCTCGCAATAGGAACATAATGATATACATAGTTATATTCATTCAATTCTAAACGTGCCACTTCTACAATTATATCTTTATCCATATTGCTACCAGAATAGTCATTAATAATCTTATCTACAGCGGTCTTATCGTCTATAGCGTAAAAAGATTGTGGATCATTCATTACATGGTCATTTTTGTCAATTTCTACAAAATCATATTCTTGAAATTCTGTAAACGTAAATTGACAATTAGGTAAATATTCTTTAATTAAACCTATAATTTCATAATCATTATATGAGTTGTCAGAATCAAATAACTCATTAAACTCTGTTAGTCTTTCAATCAAATTACTTTCTTTCAATTTTTCAACTATAGAAATATAATCATCTTCAAAGAATCTCCTAATTACTCTTATAGTGGGCTCTTCTTTTTTCCAATAATTTACTATTAACTCTACTTTGGCATATTTTCTCATTCTAACCTCTCCAATCATAAGTTTCTTTTTTTGTTTTATAACCTTTTAAATAACAATTTACATTATAACCAACAATATTAATAAATCTGTATTTATCTAATTCTAGAGTGTTCACAAATTTAACAATACTATCAACATTATTTTCAATAGTATTAATGAAATCTAATTTAGAACATTTTACATTTACTAACAGACGTTCTGAATTGTTTAGATCATGATACATATTATCTGCAGAATGGTTTGATAATCTTAATTGAAATCGTTCATAATAACAGTATGCAGAATCTAAATGGTACGAAATACTCCATGACGGACTATCATCAAAATAGTCTTTAATTAAATTCATTTCTTCTGCGTATTTCTTTCGTTTCGTATCTGACAAAGAAAAACTACGCTTTCTATATGGGTTGTAACGTCCTCTATTAAACAAGTAAATCACTCCTTAACTTTATTTTGCCTTTATATTTATTATTGTCAAGCTCTAATTTTAAAATAATCCATGTTTTGCTATTCTCGTGTAATCATTCGTAAAATATGCAAAGCGTCGCTGTACGTATTTTCCCTTAATATTAAAGAAATATCGTCTAAGCTAACAAACTGATTTGTATAAAAAGCATTGTCCGTAAATGAAAACAATAAATCAGCAGTATGTTCTTTGTATTTTTCTGAAGATAAAGCTAACTCGTAAGCTCTATCTAATGTATCTACTCTAATATAATCCACAATAAACATACATGTTCCAGGTTCAGTAACAACTAACATATATTTCTTTATTTTGTTTTCAAGTTTATGTTTTTTAATAAAGTTTGCAATCTGCGTTTTATCATAATTTAGTTTCATGTGATATTCCTTCTTTCAAATTAAATTTACCTTACACTTTTCTCACGAATGAAGCTGCGACAAATTGTCAATGGAACAGACATATAAATGTTTGACTGAGCGGAAGCGAAGGAATTTATGCTGTCTGTGTAATTGACAATTAGGAGCAGCGAATTAAAAACACCGTCATTTATGACGGTCATTTATACCTTTTCGCCTTCAAGGCGAAAAGCTAAATAAGCCGTTCAAATGCGGAGGTGGGGGTAGGAGCATTTGAACGGGTGGCGATTTCTATATTCACTCTGCGACTACCATTCGATAATCGCAAAGTAGATATAATTATTTTAATACCACCAATAATAGTAATAGTTATATTTTTTTTCGTTCCATTCCTTTATAATTTTAGAAAACTCTTTTTTTATTTCTTCTAAATCATAATAGTTATCACTACAATAATCACTATAATTTGAACAAAAACGCTTCTGTGGTATTAGTTTCCTTTCCAATTTTCTATTTTCTATAACCTTTTTAACTCTTTTTAAAATATCCTTAACGTCATCAAGCGTCATACGATATGGCTCATTTGAAAAAGCGTTATGATTATGATATTTCTCAAAATACCTTTCAAAATAATCTGCTTTTCTAAGATAATCAAGTGTCAATGGAATACATGCCCTTGTGGGTTGTTCGTCTGTCCTATTAACACGTATTAAAAACTGCACTACTTCCATAACTACTCCTTATTAATATGAATACATATAATAATAATGGTATTCTTCGTTCCATTCATTCAAGATTTTTTCTAATGTAGATTTTACACTCACTAAATCATCTAAAGTCCAATCTAAAAAAACAAAGGTTTTATAAGAATTAAACTCAGGTATGCTCCCTGGCAAAAGTCTTTTGATTAAAGATGGCTTTAAAATAACCTTATCGATTCTTTCAATCAGTTTTTGAATATCATTAAAACATATTTGATGTGGTACAACATTTGAAATATTGTATTTTAATTCTAAACACGCTAATATAAATTCTCTCTCAAAGAAAAATGCAATCCTTTCTTCTTTTTTTAACCTTGTAATAGTCCCACAAGTAGGGCTGCTTACTGGATTTTTGATTCTAAAAATATACTGTTCCAACTCTATAATTCATCTCCTTTAAAATCTATGATTTCAAACTCTGCCTCTAAAAAATGGCTTTCATCTAAAACAATCTTTTCTTTTCTATAATCATCTTTTACCTTTGCGATAGCTTCGCTCATGCTGGACGCTTTTACTTGAATTTGTTCACATAACGTTTCTGTAATTTCTACAGTATAGTTTTTCATCTTATGACTCCCTTTAATTTTGAATTTTCCATAATCACGATTCCTATATCACTTTGCGACTACCGATTGATAGTCGCAAAATAGATATAACTATTTTAATACCAACAATAGTAGTAAAAGTTATCTTCTTCTTTCCATTCATCTAAAATGAATTTGAAAGCCTTTTGTATTTCCTGTAAATCGTCAAAATATTCTTCTCCATAATCTAAACTACCGTAGAAAAAACCTGCACAATTTGGAAACAACTGTTCAGCTAAAGAATGGTCTTTAAGAACTTTCTCAACCTTATCTAAAATATCTTTAATATCATCTAAACTAATAACGTGTGGTACGCAATTTTCGATTTCGTGTTTTTGTTCAAAATAATTTTGTAAACAATTTACCTTTCTGAAATACGCAATCTTATCATCTTCTTTAATATCCTTACTTGATTCAAGCTCCTTTCCTTTTACTCTAAAAATATATTGGTCTAATCCCATATAGATTCCCCTTTCTGTAGATTCTTGAAAGTTTGTATAATCTCTTCATCAAGCAATGTTTTTCTCTTTTCGTTATGAGCAACTACTTGTTCTAAAATCTGTACACTTTCTACACTCAATGTATCAACTTTCAAATTTAAGTCCATGCAGATTAGTGCTTTTAAAAACAGCTTTGGACTTTCTTTTTTTAAAGATTGCAACTGATTCAAAACTGCATTAAGTAAAACAAGCTGCATAGTATCTTCAGTAGCTAATAACTCTATAATCTCCTTTTGTAACAAGTCTTTATAGTGTTTCTTTGGCACTTTCGTTTCATTGTATAGAAAAGTCATATCTTCCATTTTCTGAGCCATCTTGTCTGCAGGTAATTTGCAAAATTCATCAATATACTTTTTCATACAGTTACTCCTTTTCTTTGGAACACATAAGGTAGTTCATACATTTGGAACACGTCATCATCATTTATTAACTGCAACCCCTGTACGGACTCTATATCAGTACACTCGCTTAAATGCTCTGATATATAACTCACTACAAAATCTTTAACACTATTATGGATAATGAATTTATCGTTGTTCTTTGCATATTCTATAAATCGGTCTTTGATTCCTACATAGCTTTTGGCAGACTTAATTTCATTTTCCAACCATTCAGAAAAATTCTCTCTAAACTGCCAATCGTTTAAATCTAAAAACTCAATGCCTTCATACATTGCAAAATAGAAATCAAACTCCTTTTTGCTATAAGTAAAAATATCTACATAATCAAAATAATCTGATTCACTTTCTTTTGGATTGTATAAAATTCCATCTTCTACAAACCATTTTCTACTTTCAATAATTTGATTTCGTACTCCTTCAAAATCAAATAGTTCAAACAAGATATGCTTTCTTAATAAATACTCTTTTTTCATCTTCATAACTCCTTACACAAAACCATATTTTTTCAAGTTCTCGTAATTGTAATCAATATCTTTATAGTAAAAGTCCTTAATCTTAATATTATTGTGGCAGTAACTCACTTCTGTCTTGAACTTACTTAAAAACTGTATCCCTTCTTCTGTATCTAAACCTTCAAAAACTGCTTTGTAGGTTTCTTCTTTGGCAATATCTTCTAAATACTTTAAAAAACTTGGTTTACTTGAAAAATTATCAAGCGTGATACAACTGAAAAACCTTTGTATATTCCAACAAAAATTCCATCTTCCGTTGCCTGAAAAGTCAAACGTTAATTTGTTGCCTTTTAGCTTTTTTAAAAGATATTGATATAAATAAAATGCTTTATCATTTTCATCAGTAACTTTTGTTTTATAAATATCAATAGGTTCATTACCTATGAATAAACACGTTTGATATTCAAACTCTTTAGCGTTGTTGAAAGCCTGCAGGGTTAATAATGTCGCAAGACTCTCAATAGAACTACTTTCAATTCTTACCTTTCCATAAGCTGATGAAATATTACTCATTTTAAATTCCTTCTTTCAAATTAAATTTACCTTACACTTTTCTCACGAATGAAGCTGCGACAAATTGTCAATGGAACAGACATATAAATGTTTGACTGAGCGGAAGCGAAGGAATTTATGCTGTCTGTGTAATTGATAATTTGGAGCAGCAAATTAAAAACACCGTCATTTATGACGGTTATTTACTCTCGCCTGCAAGGCGGTTTCTTAAGCCTGGCATACTCGGTGGAGGAGGTGGGAGAGTATGCCAGGAAACATGTGGATCACAAAATAACAACGTGCTGCAGCAGCATAAAATGGAAAACCTAAATTTCAAAATAAATTCAAAAACCTAAAAATCTATTCATAAGAGAATTAGGTTAGAAAGTATGCGAAATAGCGTACTTTTTATATTAAAATAGTTGCAATTTAATTGAATGTGTGCTATTATATAATTGTGGAAAAGATATGAACTTTTCTGCGGTTGCTCTTTGAAAACTGAATACAACTATCGGCTCGATCAGCGTGGCTAGGGATAAAAAAGAAACGGAGCAGATAGTATACGTGGAGTAACGAACCACACCTGCCACATAACGAAAGTACGCTAAGATTATGGAAATGAGTTTAGGGTAAACACGACTACAAACCCTGTGTAAGAAAAACCGCGGAGAGATACGTTCTTTCCCAACATTTATTTTTTATTTTTCGCCTTCAAGGCGAAAAGAGAGGAGAATACAATGGAAGTAAAAATTAGTGATTTACGGAGATTAGGAGTTACTGGAAACGCAACAGTAAAATTAGATAAAAACTACAAATTTCCATACACTATCGCTCAGATCAGAAAAGATGGTATTTATGTACCTATCAAAAACGCTGTTATTAACGGCAATATTGCAGATATTAAAATGAGAGAATCGTTTGCAAATGTATATAAACATATTCAGACAATTAAACAAGGGAATAAATTAATTGCTGAGCGAAAAGATGGTAAATTAGTTTTAAATGTAGATTTCGAAGCTAAGCTGAGAAAATAAGAGGAAAAGAGAATAGAGAAATTTTCAAAGCGTATGAATGGCTTTGAAGTGGATCTAAAAATTTAAATTTAGTTTAAAACCATTCATACCAGAACGGAGAATATATGAGTAACATAAACAGAAATATTAGAGTCCCAATAAAAGTAGTAAATAACAATAAATTAACGTATGAAGATAAATTGTTTTACGCAATATTATTAGATTCTATTATATCCAATGAAATAGCTGTAATTAATAGAAAAATTACAACTAAAGAAAAATATATGTTGAAAAAATTAAAACAACAAAAAGCTATAGAAGACTTTAAAACAACAAAAAACCTAACAACTGTTAAATTTGATCTGAAAGGATTTGTAGTAGATGAAATTGAATAAAGATCAAATAGACTATATGCAAAAATATAAAAGGCGTGCAAATATTTATGATAAAGAAAAGCAACGTTTTTTAATGCTTCCTGCAGGTCTAGTTTATGGAGAGTTATACAAAACTCTTTCCCCTGAAGCAAAATTTGCATGGACTATACTAAACGACAGAGCAAAATTATCTAAACGTAACGGTTGGTATGATTCAAACGGAGATGTTTATTTTCTTTTCACAAATAGTGAATTACAAGAAATTCTTAAAATGAGTGAGCCTAAAGTTATAAAAGTAAAAACTGAACTAACTAAACACTGTTTGCTTGAACAAGTAAGACAAGGATTAGGAAAACCTAATCGATTATATATGTTTGAACCAATTTTAACTGCAGGAGATTATAAATTAATGCTTAAAGACGATTCAGAAAGTGATTTGCCTTTTAACCAAACCGATAGAAACGTTGGTATGCCACAGAACTTAAATTCTTTAAGTTCAATAACTGAAGAATTTTCATCTCAAGAACTTAATAGTTTTAAGAGTAATAATACTAATATTAATAATACTAATATTAGTAATGATTCAGAATCAGCTAAGGCTGAATCAAAAAACGAAAATAATACCAACCAATATTTTGAAAAATCTGAATTGTTAATAGATTTTTCATATTTAGGTATTCCAAAAACGGTAACTGAAGAGATTTATAAAGCTACAAGAGATACAACAGTTGTCGGAGATATTTGTGGGATTGTTTTTCAAGCTAAAAAATTTGTATCAAACAAAAAGAAACAAGACATTTATTTAGAAGATTTAACTGAAGAGGATTTTTTAGACTTAACAAAAGTAATTATTAAAACGTTAAAAAAACAAATGACTGATAAAACAGTAAACGATTTTGATAAATACTTATTTGTCGCTATTAAAAACTTTTTTGATAGATATTTAATAGAAAAACAAGTTCCTTTAATTAACTGGGTAGAATAAGAGAAACGGAGAATGAAAATGAGAATAATTGCAATAGCAAACCAAAAAGGTGGAGTTGGGAAAACAGCTACTACCATGAATTTAGGAGTATCTTTAGCCAACGCAGGAAACAAAGTATTGCTGCTTGATCTTGATCCGCAGCATAACCTATCAAATTATCTTAAAGAAGATGATTTTAAACTAACGATTGCTGAAGCAATCTCACAAGAATTGAATAATAATTTTGAATATACAGAAAACATTATTAAAAACTATTCTGAAAACCTGGATTATATTCCAACAAGTTTAAATTTATCTGCTATGGAAATGAGTTTGATTACAGCAACTGCAAGAGAACATATTTTATCGGATATTTTAAAACGTTTAAATGTATCTGATAAATACGACTATGTTTTAATTGATTGTATGCCTGCTTTAAACATATTGCTGATTAACGCTTTAACAGCAGCAACAAGTGTATTAGTTCCTGTTGAAGCAAGCTATGGAGCTTTTGAAGGTCTAAAGCAATTATTTGAATATATTAACCTGGTTAAAAAAAGACTCAATCCTGAGCTTTCTGTTGAAGGAATTTTATTTACTAAAGTATCAAACACTAAAATTAGTAAGGAAATTAGAAATCGTCTAACAGAAGAATACGGTTCATATCTATTGAAACAAGAAATTAAAGAATTAACAGAAGCAAGAAGAAGCTATGCAGAAAGAGTGCCACTACAAAAGATGGCTCATAGTAAGTTAGCTGAAGATTACGCTGCGTTAGTCTTAGAAATCGAAGGGAAGGAGAAATAAGATGGTAAGTATTGAAGCTATGTTTGCATTAAATGAAGAACACGAAGAAAAAAATACAACAGAATTACCTATAAATCGTATTTTTCCATATCCTAACCAACCTTTTGAAACTTACGACTCTCAAAGGATTTTGGAGCTGGCTGATGATATTCGTATCAGGGGATTAGATAATCCCCTGATCGTAAGAAAAATGCCTGATGGAAATTATCAAATTATTGCAGGGCATAATCGATTTTTAGCGATTAAACAGCTTGGTTGGACTAGAGTGCCAGTAAGTGTAAAGGAACTATCTGATAGTGAAGCCGCTATTTATTTAGTACAAAGTAATCTATTGCAGCGTACTAATATAAAAGAAAGTGAAAAAGTAAAAGCCTATGCACTAAGAGCAAAAGCTTTGAAAAAGCAAGGGCAGAAATTAGATAGTAAATATTCTAGTATTGATATTATTAGTCAATCTGAATCTATTAAACCTAGAACTTTATCAAGATACATTACTTGTGCAGCGTTGAATCAAGATTTATTAGATTTGATGGATCAAAAGAAGATTTCTCTGAATATCGGAGAACAATTATCAAAGTTGGATAATGAGCAACAGCTGCAAGTAGCAAACTTTATCATTAATAATGAACATAAACTATCACTATCTGAAGCTAAAAAAATTGTGGACTCTAGCAGCAACGATTTTGATTTAGAATCGCTTATTTTATCTTCAGAAAAAGAACAGAAAGAAAATAAAAATGCAGATAAAATAGAGAGAGCATTTAAAACTCTATCTAAATCAGAAAAATATCAAAGATTTATAAAAAAAGAGGGAATTAAAGAGGATTCTATTTTATCCGTATTGACAATCTTAGCAGAAGAAAATATCCTATAGGAAAGGCGGTGTGCATATGATAGCAGGAGTGAATGTAATAGATATTTTTACAGGTTTAATTATTATTGTGTTAATGGTAATGATTTGTTTTTCAATCATAAAAGCAGTAATAAAAGTATTTCTATTTGGATTAGAAATTATTGCAGCAGCAGGATTATTTGGAGTAATTGCTTATGCTCCATTTGGTTGGATTGTATCTACTTTACTCCTGCTAATTATTGCTGCAGCCGTTGCTATATTGGTAAAAAATAAATTTTATGAATATCGTATGAGGTATAATCATGGCAATTAAAAATAAACATGGTATGTGGGTGTCCTATTCTTGCGAAGAGTTAATTAAGGATATTTCGGAAGATATATTTTTATTCGGAGAAGATCATAAAGTTTATGCTATCCTTCAATTTTTCGGTACTGTAGACGGTAGAATACTTGATGTTGATTTTATAGTTGATTATATTGACTATGAAATGCCTACAGAAAAAGAGTTTATAGGGGATAGCTGTGAGTTAGGTTTTCCTGATGAAGCGGATAATATAACATTAGAAATGCTACAAGATGACTATAGGAAAAACCTCAAAAGTATTGAGAATGAAAGAGTAGTTTTAATGACTGCTAAAAATCTATTAGAAAAACTTTTGATTCAAAACTCAATAATATAATTAAAAGAGGAAAATATATGTACAAAACTAAAATTTTTGCGTATTTTATGATTTTTATATATGTAGTTGTTATTCCTATGGTATTTCTTTATTTAATGCTAACAGGTAGAATGAATAACCTTAGTCCTAAACTAGTTGGAGCAATAAAAATATACCTTGCAATGGTTTGTGGTTTGTTGCTTCTAATGATAGTTAATCGGTTTATAAAGATTTAATAAACCTTTCGCCTTCAGGGCGAAAAGTAAAAAGAGTGATTAAATATCACTCTTTTTTTAATAGACAAAAGAGGTGTAGCATGAAAATCCCTATTATAGACGTTGTTATGTTTGTTTGTTGTGCAATATCATTAGCCTTGTATACAATATCAGGTTTTAGAAAAAAGATGAATTTCAAAGAAATGTTTTATACAAGGATAGAAAAAGTGTTTTTTACATTAATGAAAATTACATTTATAAATGTTCTGTTTTCTATTGTTCTTTTTGGAACACAAAAAGGAATAAGTCAAGAAACGAATAAAATGCTTTTTTGGTTAATGTTATTAATAATTACTTTAATGTGGTTTGGTGAAAATACGATTAACGGTTTTAAAGAAAGTAGACAAGCGGAAGGGTACACTAAATTAGATTATACAGCAAGTGGTTTCTTACTAGTTGCTTCTTTTCTACTTATTTCTAAAATTGTATTAGCTCTTCCACTTATAATATTTAATTAAAAAGGAGTGATTTTATGAAAACAGGTATTAGATCTCCTTCTTAATCTCACGAAGAAGGAACAATACAAAAAAATAAAAAAACATAAAAAAGAGGTATAGAGTATATGAAAAAAACAATTAAAACATTAACAGCTACAGCAACATTAACATTAGCAGGCGTTGT
>FLRV01002158.1_pt1 | contig 36219 bp, 42 predicted proteins | sample 1550491 | NCBI WGS metagenome assembly FLRV01 (sample SAMEA4031763, study PRJEB14383) | metagenome | biome: human; feature: oral; material: saliva | place: Philippines | collected 2014 | reverse complement strand
TTTTTTAATTATTTTTTATTGCCGAGCTGTCGATAATATTGCTCAAAAAATATGCAAATCTTGATTGCATAGGAGGGGGATTCAGCTTGGTTAAATGAAATGGTTGGAGCGGTTTTTGTCAAGGGCGGCGAAGCCGTTTATATACCCTTGACAAAAAGAAGAGCGGAGGCCATAAAATGCAACCAAGTTGAACACACCGGCGAATAGTCATCCGATGCTTGCGCCCCTAATCCGGCTTAGGGATTAGCACCGAAAGGCGAAAACGCCGCTTGCGGCGGTTGAGTTTTTTATGGCTGCTTGCAGCTATAAAAAATGCAAGCCCGACCCGACCAAAGGGAGGGGAAGCCCCTACCCTACAAAAAATTAATTATGGTGATATTAGCTATCATTTTGCTGAAAATGGATTTATGCGGTATTCAAAACATATAAAAATTTTTGACTATATTCAAAAAAATATCTATTGCATAGTTTTGAATAAGCGCGTATCATACTATGCAAATCTATAGAATTTTGAACAAAGGAGCATTTATGCCAACAAAACACATTGATAAATTGTTATGGGAAAGAATCGAGCAAAAAACAGTTGATATTGTTATCTTGCAAAGAAAAATGGTGAAAGATACGGATGTTTTACAGTGTTTAATTGAATCCGCCCTTGACAATATTAGTGATGAAGAGCTTTCAGAGTTGATTAAAAAAAATAGCAAATCTTAAGTTTTAAACAAGGATATAAAAATGGATATGCAGACAACCGCTTTAATTGTTTTATGGATTTTCTTATTGATACCACCTAATAATGAAACAACAGCGTATATACAGGTAATAGGTTCAGTAATTAGCTGTTCTATATTATTGCTAAACATTAATTGGGTGGAAGTAAAAGAATTAGTAGAGTTATACCTTAAGGAATTTGGTGATTGGTTATTGATAAAGACGGGTGGAGATCGAACACAAGTTAAAATTTACTTTACAATGATTTTAGTGATTGCTATGCAACCAATTATCTTTGGTGGTTTTTGGTTATTAAAACTATACAAAAAGGATAAAGTATGAAATTTGATAAGTTTTCGTTTGTGATTTCACAAATAATGATTTATGTACTGTCTTTAAAACTTGGTTTAATGATGGCTGATTTTATCATTGAACCGCAACCCGATTTCACAGGTAATATTTATTTTTACTCAATCCTTAAAATGTTTGTTGCTGTGGTATCAATCACGGGAATTAGCTCGGTGTTATCTAAATTAAACTATCTATTGCATAGAGCGACCATTTAAAAATAGGAGTGAATTCTAATGAGTACAGTTATATTTATTTTATTTCTCTTAGGCGGGCTTATGTCTGCTTGTTCATTTGCAATGATTGCTATCAATAAAGGTAAGATTCCATTTGGTATGCTTTCACTCACGGCTATTGTTATATTGTTGGCTGCTTGCTTGAATAGTTATTCACTAAATTAAGGATGGAATATTTATGGCCTCGTTTAAGATTTCTGATGAAAAAATTAAGGATATGATAAGGGTCGCAGATGAAAAAGAAAAAGAGAATCTTTATTCTATTTCGAACATATTTTCTTTAGCTTTTTTGTTTTTGGTAGTTTTGGGATTATCTTATCTTTTCAAAACATTATTTATATTAAAAATAATTTTCATACTACTTATTATCCATTTACTGATAAAGGGTATGATATTTTTTTTAGAAAAATCAATTACACAGAAATAGACTTTTCTCGCTCGGAAGAAGAAATAAAAGAGAAAATAGGGAATACTATAACCAAACAAAAATATTTAAATTTATGGGAGCAAGAGGGATAAATGGCACTTATCGGATTTGCTAGAGTTAGCACTATTGGCCAAAGTTATGAGGAGCAAGTAAAGCAACTTGAAAATGTTGGCTGTTTTAAAATTTTCACCGGTAAAAATTCCGGTGCAAAAAATAAGAATCGTGCGCGCCTCGATGAATTAATGAATTTTGTTAGGGAGGGCGATGTGGTTGTAGTCACTAAATTAGATCGCCTTGGCCGTAGCACTAGCCAAATTTTAAATTTATATGAGGAGTTAGAAAGTCGCGGAATAGGCCTAAAAAGCCTCGATGGAATGATTGATACAGAAAAGCGCAACGATCCATTTGATAAGGTTAAATTCGTATTTATGGCCGCTTTAGCGGAAATGGAGCGTAATTTAATAAGAGAGCGAACGATGGAGGGGCGATTAGCTAAAGGCGAAGAGGGAAAAGGCGGCCGGCCAAAGGCCATCACGGATGAAGAAAAAGAGGCCTTTAAAAAGGATGTAAATCGTGGCTTATCGCTAACTGACTTGTCACAAAAATACAAAATATCAAAATCAACGGCCTACCGTTTAAGAAAAAAATTAAAAGCCCTATAAAGGGCTTTTTTTTATAAATTGTAAAAATCAAGGTTGCTACCATCAGAAAAAAGAACGCGATAAACTTTCTCTTTATCCTTAAATTCTTTTGAAACATCAATTAATTTATAACCGGCTTTTTCAAAAGCGGCATAATTTAATTGCATTAAATAATCACTTTCTCTATACAATCTTTCAAAAATGTATGAAAGTTTTTTACCAGTCAAAATATTATCCGCTTTTCCATTTTGAAGAGCTAAAAGTTCCTCTTCTGTTGGAATGGAATAATTATCGTTTAAACACTCTTTATTTAAATATGCCTCAAAGTGTTGGTTATCTTTAGCATCCATAGTTTTCCCCTTTAGTTGGAAGTATCTTTTATTTATAAGTATAATACCACAAAACCACAAATAAACAAATATTTATTTGTAAAAATATTTATTTTTTACGGTTTAATTTTTTTATATTTCTTAAAATAATTAAAGAACATAACAAAAAATAAAATCTTATGAAAACTACTTTAATTTTTACAGCAATCATCTTCATATCTTTTAATTTGTCTCTTGAAATAAATTATCAAGTTAAAGAGGATGTAAAACATTACAAACAGCAACCGCAATATAAAAAAGAATCTTCCATAAATCTAAAAGTCTATTCTGACTTAATAAAAAAAATCAAATAACTGAAAAATGCGCGTTGATCAAACGTGCATTTTTATTCCTCCATTTTCGGTATGGAAAACAGCTCCCCTTTCTCTTTCTTTTGTTTGTATAAATAATCAAACATCACTGTAAAAACAAAATCCGGCACGGGTCGCGATTTATCACTGCCGGCTTTACGCTGCCAACAATTAACCTGTGATTTTGTCACGGCGTGGCCATACTCTGCCATAAAGTCGATAAATGCCGGTATATCATAGGCAAATGGGGTAAGTCTAAAGAGTTTTGCGAAAATTGTGTTTTTATCCATAGTTTTAAAAATCATCGTTAAATCCCTCAAATTATACGCTTTTTCACTAAAAAAGACTTATACAATGTATAAGGCTATCAATTATTTTTTTCTTAAAAACTCGCTGATTCTTCCAAGAACAGCTATTATCATTTCAGGGTCTTTGTCATAATTTACAATTTCAAGCCTTGTTGTGTGTGGATCAAAAATGATTCTTGAATCATCCCACATCATTGACAATTTACCGCCGCAATCATCTCTAAGCTGCGGCAATAACTGTTTGCAAAGGTAAATGATAGATTCTTTTCTTTGTATTCAGTCGTTTTCATACGGCTGCCCCCAAATATCTCTTGATAATAGAAACCACATCATCAATAGAAATTGGCGAATCTTTCTCAAAATTTCCAATTACGTTAAATTGACAATAACCGGTGCTTGTTTGAATGAATTGCAGTAATTGAAGAGCGTATCTTTTAGAAAGTCTTTGCTCAAGGAATTTAAACTTGATCAACAAGTTAGATTTTTGAGAAAAAATAGAAATTGAAAATGCTTCAACATCAGAAAGTGCAAATTGTTCATCCAATCTGACATTTAATTCAGTTAAAAAATTATAAATTGCATTAGACATAATGCAGCCCCTTATAGGTTCGCTATTGATAGGAAATTCCCACTCTATGAGAATCTGTTTTTGTTGAATGGCTTTCCCTTTCAACTGGTGATATAATAACATATAAAAACAAATAAGCAAATATTTATTTGTAAAAATATTTATTTTATTTTCTCTCCTCAAGAAAATAGCCTCTATTAAAGAGGCTATATTTTTATGATCTGTTCCATCTTTCTATGGTGCTTTCTACGCGTTTTATGTCATGCTCCAACATTCCCTTATAAGGAAAAGCATTTGCATTAAATGGTCGTTCAAGTAATTTTTTAGCTTGCTCAATCAATGGTTGCATCATTTTAGGGTAGTTTTGTCGTTTAAACTCTTCTAATGTTCCACCGGTTAAAACGTTATCTCTACCATTTATAGTATTTGATAACTCTTCATATTCTTTAAGTGTAACTATTTTTCCAGTTTTGCGTTTTTCTTCCTGTAAGGCTTGTTTAAAACGCTGATTAAGAATATCCGTACCTTTCTCGGTGAGTTTATAAAGACCAGTTTTATATGAATACGGTTTTAGCCCTAGATACTCCATATAGCCTAAATTAACATAACGCTGATAATCCGGTGATTCTAATTTTCGTTCCTCTAAACTAACATTAAAATAAGAATTTATATCATCAAAAACTTTATTTTTTCGGATTCGGTTTAAATGCAAAAGTGCTAACGTATTTTTGCTATCAAAAAAATCATTGATTTGAGTTAAAAAGTCATCTTGAAGATTTGTTGAATTGGTCATAATATTGCCCCTTATAGGTTCGTTATTGGTAGGAAATTCCCACTATGTGAGAATCTGTTTTGTTGTAGGCGGTTGCCTTTCAACTGGTGATATAATACCACAAAACCACAAATAAACAAATATTTATTTGTTTTATATTTTAGCTACCGCCCTACGCTTTGCTCCGGTTGCTCAACAAAAAAAAAGCATCAAAAGACTGCGCTATTTGATACCTTTTTTCTGTTTACTGTTTTTTTTGCAAATATACAAATAATCACTTAAAAACATAATTATTTAGGATAATTTGCATCAATGTATAAATTTCTAAAACTTCGATAAAGCGATATTAAAATGCAGCAATCCAAGATAAAGAAAATAGCCCCACCTTGTATAAAATGGATCATTAATACAATGGCTAAAATGAATCCGGCCGCAATCGCGCTATTATCCTTTTGCTTTAATAAGGCCATATAAAAATGGCTCACAGAAAGCAATTCATCCAAGATTCTTAATAGTTTCATACATTACAAGATTCCTTTTTGTTCGCAATCTTTACGCAATACGTTATTAATATAGTCTTTGATTGTGATTTCTTCCATTACCGCGTGGCGTTTAATCGCACGGTAAAGACTTTCATCAAGATAAAGAGTGGTTCTTTTTACATTTTCTTTTAAACCACTTTTAATTTCCGGCATAGCCTCTTTTTCGATTTGACCAAGTGATAAAGTGCCTTTTGTTAATTTGTTTTTAGCCATTTTTTACTCCTAATTGTTTTAAAATTTCTTCTGTAATTTGTGTAATTTCTTCTTTTGCCTCTTTTGACTGCCCCTCAAAAACAGTTCCTCCAAGGCTTAATACTTCTGCATAACTTACTCTTATTCCGGTGCTGTATGGTAAAAGCGGAATCGTAAATTTATCTTTGATAAACTCACTAACATCTTTTGTTAGGTTAGTTTGTTTATTAACTTGACTTAATACTAATCCGGCTTTTAGTTTATCATCAATCATCATTCTTGCTTGCACTAACTCGATAGAATCTTGACAAGCCCATATATCTAATTGTGATGGTTTTAGAGGGATTAAAATATAATCCGCTAAACGGATGGAATCAGCCATACTTTTTTCAATGCGTGGTGCGCCATCAATGACAACAAAATCTGCAACCTTTTCCAACTGTTTAATTTCTTTGTCTGAAAAGCCTTTATCACAACCATAAACCGGAAAAAATTCATCGTCTGCTAAGGCGTTCCATTCACGTGCGGATGCTTGCGGATCGGTATCAATTAAGGCTACATTATAACCTTTTAGCTGTAAACAACGTGCAATATTAATGGAAATGGTGCTTTTTCCACTGCCGCCTTTTTGGCTTAAAACTGCAATTACTTTCATTTTTTACTCCGTTCAAGTATTAACTGTTACGGATAATATTAGCACAAATAGAAAAATAAACAAATATTTATTTTAATATTTTTTTAAAATATTTAAATAAAAAACTAACACACATTGGTTAGGCTTTTTTTGAGAGGGTAGTGCGGATTTAACCGGCGCGGCTTTTTAATGCCGGTGATTGCAAAGTGATTTCACGTTTTAAAATCTGATCCATCTCTGAATCCACAAAACTTTTTGAGATTTGTTTAATAAGCGGTTGATCGCCGATTCTGTAATGATGCTTTAAAGTTGAATGAGTGCGCAGCACAGAGGGGAGGGTAACGTTATGCAAAACCATAAGGAAATGGCGGGTGATTGTCAAGGTTCGGCGTAGCCGGCCGGAGGCTTGACCTTGACAAGCACAAGAGCCATTTTCCTAAAATGGTTGCATAATGTTACCTATACTGTTGATTAGTCATTTTGTCCGGTTTACCGGACGCAAGCATTGAACAAAAAATGACAAATTTTTTGTTCTTTTTATTTTTTCTTTAGAAAACTATAAGTTTCGCAATTATTGGTGCAATTAACTTTAGTTATTCACAAAGTTATCCACATTTTTTGTAGATAACTTTTTAAAAAAGCCTCAACAATAGAATTTTTGTCGAAATGAAGTGATGATTTTTCGTGTGAAGAATAGAAATTTTGAGGGAAATCTGAAAAACAGGCGCGACTTATCCTTTCATCTGTCGATAAAATAAAAAGTGCGGTAGATTTTAAGGGGAAATGGATTAATGTCGCCGCTTGTGTGCGTTAGCCACATCCGGCAAATCAATATTAAAAGGGGAATCCGGCATAAATTGGAACAATTCATCCAATGTTAAAGGCATATCAGGCATATCCGTAAAAAAATCCTCTTTTGTTTTATCACGTTCTAATTGTGCTTTACGCTCGATTTTAACGCTTTTATTTTGGAGGTTGCGAAATACCTTATCATTTAAAAAATCTTCTTTAGCGCGTTTTAAAAGTGCGTATTTTTCCGCGTTTTTCGGATTAGCGCGCATATCTGCCACGTTCAAGTCTTTTAATCTTTCTTCGTGTGCTTTGGCGCGTTCTGCTAATGATTTTTTGCTCCCTTTTTTGATAAGATGCCAATTTGTTGCAGCAACCATTTTTCTAAGGCTTTCTGTAGTATGACCAAGAGAATAGAAAAAATCCGGCAACAAGAAAATTCTAACAGCTTTTTGTTTGCAGCGTTCTTTGTCAAACTCGTGCATTACCACAATCGTACCGGCCTCTTGCATCATATCAATTAGACGATTTAAGCGATCATAACGACCATTTTTTGATAATAAGCCAAGCTCCATTGCAATTTGTTTTAATGGAGCTTTAACTTCAAAAAGGCACTCTTCATAAATAGACATTTCACAATGTTTTACAAAAGCAATCACTGCTGCGTTGAATATTTCTTCTCTTTCATCTCTTACGTTTAGGCGTTGTTTTTTCGCTTTGCGTAGCTTGCGGATATAAGGGTTTGAATTAATATCGTGTTTGGCTACTGGTGCGATTAACCGACGACCGATGCTAAATTTTATTGTTACAGCAATATTTTTAGGCGTAAATTCTTTATGCAATTTATGTTTTGGTCTATTGGCTGCTTGAGTATTTCGCACCGGTAACGAATTTAAGATCTCTTCGGAGTATTTACCAGTTGAACGGAGTAAGTCAATATCGCTTTTAAGTAAGCCGTGTCTTGCACTGATGGCAATCTTCCGAGCAAAAAGGTGTCTATAATAGAGTTTAACCGATTTTTGTGAGAATTCTGAGGGTTCAAAGTTGAATTGTTCAAAGTCAAAGTTTTTCATAATATTGCTCTCAATACACTCAAACACTGACTTTGATTCAAGATTTTAAGCTAGATGCTTAAAAAGATTTGCATAAAATTTTTTTTATAGTACAATCTCTCTTGAATTAGGTAGTTGGGGTTAAACCTAACTATTTTAATCTGTGTTTGAGTGGTAACGTGGTGGTTACTAAACACTTTCTAAAAAGCACTGTTTGCCGCAGTGCTTTTTTCTTTCCTAATTTTTAATTTCTGGCCGCCACAAGGCTAGAAATCATCATTTTTAATTCTACCGCTTTAATCAAAAAAAGTCTAACTGAAACTAATCATTTTTTTGTAAAAGTTTGAACTAATTTAAATTTTCCTTGTCGATTCGGAGAAATGGCCTCGATGTTTTGTGGATTTTTCCACAAAAACGGTGAGCGGTGTTTAAGATTTTTTTCGCCTAAAAAAGCGGAAAAAATCTTAAATATCCCGAACGGTCAGCGCAAGATGACCAATAGTGACTGTGGGAAAATCCACAAAATAGCCTTGAAGTGTGGAAAAATTCGGTGTGAAACTTTGCAAAAAGTTTTGCACAATTTATCCATACGGTCGCGTAAGCGATCAAGGCGTAGCGCGCTCGATGCTATGATTCAATCAGGAAACTTTCTAACGATTCGCCGGCATCAATTTTTGCTTTAAGTGCAGCCGGCATCCGACCACGACCAGTCCAATATTGCGTATTTCCTTGTTCATCAAGGAAAGTATATTTGTTTTTTGCCTTGCTTGTTGCGCGTTTGTTTGCTTTCGCATTTGGATTGAGTAAATCCTTAATACTCCATCCCTCTGCCTCTATCTTCTCAATAAGGGCTTTACGTTCTCTTTCGCGCTCTTCTTGTTTCATTTTCTCAAGCTCGATAGCATCCTTTTTATCCTTGATGATTTTCGATAAATTTTCTAGTGCCTTTTCTAAAAAATTTAACTCTTTTTCTTTTGAAAAAGCACGTAAAGAGGCAAAATTATTGAAATACTTAGTAACAATATTGAACTCTTCTTGTTTGGTCATTAGTAAACTCCTCTTAAACTAATTCTTTTATTTTTGGTGTATGTTCTTCTTCCGGTGTGTGTCTTAAAATATTATTTTCATCACGGCCAAGTTTTTGTGTATTGCCTTTCTCTTCGCCTTTTTCAAGCTCTTGAGCGGCTGTTAATCCTTTTTCCTCTTCGCGCAAAATTTCTTCAGAAATTTTTTCAATCTCTTGCAGCTCTTCCGCACTTAGTTTTTCACTGATTTTATCAGCATCATCTACAACATCCGATAATGTAATATCCTTATCTTTTTCATCCAGTGCAATGATAACGGTTTTTTCTTGATCTTTAAATTCCTGTGCTTGCTCCAAAGTGTTTAAAGTCAAAATTTCAATCGGTTTGTCACTGTCGCCCTGATTTAAAACAATAAATCGCGCATCATCGGTTGCCTCAAGGCGGCTTTCGCTAAAATTTAACTCCCCGCGATAAGGATTGACCGGAATCACAAGATTGCCCGTATATCGACCGTTTTCATCCGTGGTTGCCAATAAAAGTGCGGTTTCTTTTCCTTGAAAACTTAATCGGCCACTTTCCGTTAATACGTTGTGATCAAAACGGTCTTTAAAATTATAGTGATCTTTCAAATCGCGCGCACTATCCCACATTCTACCAGCATTTGAGAGAATTTCTTGTTTAATCGCTAAATCTTGTTCGTAAGCGGTTGTTCTAACGCCGGAATTGGCCTCAACTAATTCCGCGTATTTTTCACGGTCTGTCACATACATTTGCAAGTGATCTTTAACGCGCGAAATATCAACATACGCATTTTTCATATCAACAAAATTTTTCATATTTGTATCAACGTATAAAATCACATTTTCAAAAGAGCCACCTTGAGAGGCCATACTGGTGATAGAATACCCTAAATCTATATGTCGATCAGCTTGATTATTTACAGGATCAAGCGTTCGCAATGTACCATCGCCAAAATCCGCCTTTATTTTGCCATCTTGCGTACTGACAACCACGCCAACGGCATTATTTTCAGTTGTTTTATTTTTATCTGTGGCGTTAATTCGGATGCTGTCGCCCTCGTAAAAGGTTTGTTTTTCCGCGCGAAAAATAGCTAACTCGCTGCTTGAATCAATGGCATTGATCATTTTCGTTGATTTACCATTATCAAGCCAAATTTCCCCATCATTTGATACTGACTGGATTTTATAGTATTGCTCGCCGTCTTTTAAAATATTGCCGGTGTTTTCTTTCCAAGTGCCAATAGTTTTTAAATCGGCCTCGGTAAGATTTTCGCGGCGATAAATGGTCATTTCAACGCCATTTTTAATCGCGCCGTTTTCAAAACGGGCTTTTTGAATTTCATTATTTAAGCCTATCCGGTGATGATTGGTTGCTGTAATAATTTGCGTATTAGCTTGCGCTTGCGGTGTCCGGCTTAAATAATCTTTCACTACGTTTTGATAGGTTGCCTCGCTTTTTTCGGCAATTCTTGAGGCCGGCGCATCTTCCGGCTTAATTCTCGCTACATCGTGCGTTTGCTGCTCGATAAGCGAAAGTGATTTGCGAATATCTTTATCGACTGCCACGGCCTCGACTGCACCGCGCAAAATATCGTTAGATTGTCGCACAATCTGGGTCATTTCCGCTTTTGCCACGTGCGAAAACTTTTGCCCTAATCGGAATACATCGCCCGATTCAAGCGCGGAAAGTTGCGAATGGTCGCCTGATAGAATAATACGGCCGCCGCGTTCTACAATCGTATTCAATAAGTCTGTACCGGTTTTATTACCAATCATTGACGATTCATCAATGATGAATAATGTCTTATCATATCTTGATTGGTCTTGTTGCGCTGTCACAAGAAAGTTAGCGAATGTATCGCCATCTGTGATCTGTTTACTTCTTAAAAGCTCCTCTTTCGCTTTATGAGTTGGTGCAAGTGCTTTAATTGTAATATCCGGTCTATGTTGCTCGATAAGAGAGGCCACAACATTAAGCTGATAAGTTTTACCCACACCGGCTAAACCTTGTAAGTTCACGATGCGGTCTGTATTGGTTAAAATCATCTCGGCAGCATTTCGTTGTCCGGCATTAAGAGAGCTGCCCTCAAGAAGTTGTTTAGCCTCCGGTAAAATTGCCTCTTGAGTGCCTATACCTTTATCAAGTAAAGCTAATAAATGCTTTTCTGTCTGCACACTTTCTTTTAAGTAGTAGGAGCTGTAAAGATCTTTGGCTTTCCCGTCCATTGGTCGATAATCACCATCCGCAATGCGTTCGGAAACATATTGCATTATTTCTTGTTTGCTAAAACGGCCGCTACTTTCAAGGCTTGCCACAAGATCGCTCGGTCTGAATGAAACCCAATCACCTTTAGATTGAATGGCCTCGATGCGCGCATTAATTTCTTTTTTAATACGCGGATTCTCAAAGGCCGCTTTTACAGATTCATTTTTAATTGCCTCAAGAGAAGTCACCTCATACATATTTTCAAGACTGCGCGTTAAAGAGATTTGAGAGCGGTTTAAATCAATTCTCTTAGCAATTACACTGTCGGCTGTGGCTGTAATAGCTAAAACGCGATCTGCGCCTTTCTGCACATCTGATAGTGTTTTATCGTTGGTTTGGTTGTCTTGTAATACGGAAATAATTACATCACGCTCGCCGCGTTGAGATTTTCCCACTGATTCAACATAACCGTAACCAAGTTTTGTTTCTGCACCGGCATTGATAGTATATGTTTTGCCCTGGCTATCTTCTAAAGTGATTTTTTGCTTGGTAAAAATATTTGGTTTAGATATACCAATTACGGTTAAATCTTGATTAGCGCGTATTCCGTTTGTTTTCCCCATTGAGTGCAATTTTTCGCCCACGCGTACCTCAATGTCTTTTACACTGCGGAAAAGCTGATAATCACCATTTAATTTATTCATTGACCAGTCTTTTTCGCGTTCACCGGTTTGATTATTTAAAACGGCTAATGTTTTATTTTTACGTGATACATCAAGAATCGTCCAACTTTCAATTTTGCCTTTGTTTAATCGCTCAATCGTATCGCCTTTTTGATAGTTTGAGGGATTTTCATAATCCGGTTTACCGCCGGCATCAAGTTTAATATAGGCCGGTTCTTTAGATTGGATGGTACTGGTTCGCTCCCCTAACAAGCCATTATCTAACATTGTTTGTCTTGTAAGTGCGGTCAATTTTTCGCGCAAATTAGTGTTTGTATTGGTTGCTTGTGAAACTTGCATCACTACGTTTTTGTCTGTAAATACAAGCCCCATATAGGCTTTTAATGCCGTAGAAAGTTGGTCGTTCTTATCGACATTATTCATCATTACAATACGCTTGCGCTCGGTGCTTTCTTTCAAAATCGTGTCATTTACGCCTAAATCTACCGCTAGATCGCGCGTTAGCCCTTTTTGATTCCGGCCACCGGTATCAAGTAAAACGACTGTATTTTGTTGCGTATAGCTCTTAGATAGTAGATTTTTCATTGTATCTAGGTGCATTTTCTCGCTGCGGTAAACAGTCATCACAAGGCCGCTTTTATCGGCAAAATCGGATTTTAAGAAGTCTGCGGCGGTAAAAACTTTTGTGTCTTTTTCTAATTTGCTGCGGAGTGTATTTTTTTCTTGATGGCTAGGCACAATAACAACGTGATCTTTTTTGTTATCATCGGCAAAGACTTCTAAATCATTGACTAATTTAGCATCATAATCTCGGCGACCGCGTACACTAAATAAATTTAAATTTTTATGGTCGTTTTGAATTTTAATGGCGATTTGAGATTGATTTTCTGCGCGGAGGTTATGCGTTTGATTATCTAATTTTGATACAAGCGAAGTGACCACCGATTCATTGGATAAATGTTCCGGTGTAGTAAAATAATTTTGCTTATTGTCTGTGACAATCAAGCCTTTATTTTCGATCAGTTTATCAATGCGTTCACTAACAAGCGAAGAAAAGCCGCCGCCCTCAAAATAAACTTTATCGACAAGCTTATCGGTAATTTCTGCACGGCTAAATTTAGCTTTTGATTGAGCAATTTCAGCAATGACTTCCGGCAAGGCTTTATCTATTGCGGCGGTCTGTTCAGATTTCTGTTCAAGGCGCGCCTTTATTTGTTCAGGGGTCACTTTGATTTTATTAATATCAAAGTTTTCACCTAACAAAGAATTCCACTTTTCTTGCCATTCTTTTTTTACTTCATCTTGGTTAGTAAAATCTTTTGCATTGCGTGTATCTTTGGCTGCAACGCCTAATGATTTTTGACTAGCATCCGGCTCAACACTGGCTAGGATTTCTTGCCGGCGTGTAGAAAACTCTTTTAAAACCTCGGATGGAATCCCTTTAATTTCCCATAAGCCGTTTTTCCCGGTGTGTTCAAACTCAAAGCCTTGTGCAGCTAACTCTTCTTTCAAAAATGAGCGGTATAGCTTGCCTAGCGCGATTTTGTTATTCCAAGTGACCTCCACAAATCCTTTTGAATTGCCGGTCTTATCGGTTGAAAGTGTTTTGAATTTATCGGTATTTTCATCATAGGTTGCATTGGCCACAATCGCGTGTGTATGCAAATGTGGCTCAAGATTTCGATTGGTATCGTGTAAAAAAAGTGCGCTCACTAAATTTTTGGTTTCAACTATGCCCTTTTCTTGTGTTTCCATTGAACGCGTAGAGGCTAACGATTCAATTTCCATCATCGCTTTTTCTACCGCACTTTTATGTGCATTTAATACCTCTTTGTCACCTTGGATCAAGGCTAACAACGATACAGATTTAGGCGCGGAAAAGGTGTAGTCATAACCGGCGCGGTGTACGTTTTCGCCGTTTCGGATATGTGACAAATCCGACCCATCCGGCAAATGCCCCTCAAGCACTTGTTTAAATGTATCTTTATCAACTGCACCCTCAAGCCCTAATCGTTTTGCACCCTCGCCGAACCATTTTGTGCTTTGTTCGCCTAAAAAATAGTAGTTATCTTCTTGAGAGTAATAATTTGCTGCCCCACCGGCTGATCCAACTTTTGCGACTGACAACATAATTACATTTCCCACTCTCTTAACATTGGCTTATGAGAATGTTTAAGGTTGTTTTCAACCTTACCATTCTGATGCTCTTCTTCCTTGTAAATAGTACCGCTTTCTTGCTCTACTGGCTCGTTATCGACTTCCTCAAATTGTTCTGTAAAGGCTGGCGTCACCATTTCAGAACCGCTTGCGGTCGTGTTTGATGTTGCTCCGTTGTTATTATTAACGATTTTATTCGCTAAAATATCAAATTGATGGCTCACGCCGGCATTGGTAATAAGTGAATCTAAGTTAGGATCGAAAACGGCCACTAAATCACGTTCAATTTTACCCTCTGCGATTTTCTTGTAGTCTTTTCTTGTTAAATTCACTTTTGCCACGGGTAAATCGCCTTTTAACACAACATAGCACTGTAAATCGTCTAGGCGTTGAATATCGGAGTAACTCACTATATTCTCGTCTTGCTCGTCTTTTGAGAAGTTCACACCATCGCGGATAGTATCCACACCATAGCTATATTGGTCTTTAAATTTTTTCTGTCTGATTTCGCCTAATTCACTTTGTACCCATCTTGCCACTTCACCACTCGGCGCACGGAAATAGGCTTTAGTATTAAGCAAATCCCAAATTGCCTGTGCTTTATCTTTGCCGTAAATAGCTTGTAATTGTGGGAAGTTTTGAATACCGACCAAGCTCACGCCTCCAAATTTACGCGCCTCTGAAAGATATTCTAAAATTTTAGGCACGTTATTAAGACTTGGTAACTCGTCTAATAAAGTCCAAACGCGGCGCGCTAAATCGGCCTCTAGTGCAAGCACATTTTGCATTGCAATATTTAGCCAAGCGGTAATAAGCGGTTTAATAGATTCGTGTACGCGGCCATCACTTGATAAGAAAATCCACGCATTATCTTCACTATTATGCAACCATTTACGGATAGAAAATTTTTCTTTTCCGTCTTTATCTAAACCTTGGCAAAGACGCAAAGATTTAGCATAGGTTGCTAATACAGTACGGATTGTCACCGCCGTTTTTTCAATGCTGCCATCGACTAAATTCGCGGCATCTGTACCTTGTAAAACTTCTTTTAAATCAGCCAATGAAATAGAAAGCAAGTGATTTAAAAGTGATTTAATTGAGCGATTCGGATCGTTGCGCATCGCCTCTGCCGTAGAAGTGAAAAGCATCCGCGCGGAAAGTACCCAAAACGGATCGCCGTTTCCTTGCCCCTCTGAAAATAACGCCTCTGCAAAGTTTTCCAAATCTACTTTGTCTTGGCACTCTTCCCATAAATCCCAATTCGGGCATCGGTCATCAATCGGGTTTAAAATAACATCCACGCCCTCACGGTAGAAAATAGGTATAAAGTTATTGCCTCGGTCGTAAATAATACCGCGTTGCTCGTCTTTTCGCGCTTGTTCAAGCAATCCATTGATAGCGGTAGATTTACCTGTACCGACTGTACCGTGTAAGGCAATATTTTGAATTTCACTGTTTTTCACAAGGTGCAAGTCACCGATTTTTAGCGGCGATAATTTACCGGCTTTTTTAAGCAGTTTATTAACGTAAGCCGCGCTAGGCGCAAGGAATCGCCCCCCAATTAATTCATCTTTACGTTGTAAGCGACCTTTTCGCCCTAAAAACCAAAATACGCCAATTACAATGAAGAAAAAGACGGCAAGAGATATTCCCCAACCGTAAAACGCATTTTGTTTAAGTAACTCCGCGCATTTGATGAAATAGCTATCATTTAAAATTTGTGCGCCGGTGCGTGTAAACTCAACCATTTTTCCTTGTGCAGTTTCCCAAGAAAAATGATAGAGTTGGTCTGTTTGTGTTCTAACAAACTTTGCTTTTATATAAAGCAACCAATACACCGCACCGTGTTTAATATGTACCCACTTCATCACAGAAAATAGGTATATAAAAAATGCGCCAAGAGCCGGCAATAAACTCCAGTAAACAACAATATTTGTGATCTGTATAAACATACCGATCATATATTTAATAACTTGGCCGCCTTGTGTAATATTGCGCGTATCTAGGCTCATTTTTTATTCCTTATCTAAAATAAATTTCTTTAATGATTGCCGCTAAAATTAAGACAATTCCACCGATATAAGTCCAACTAATTTTTTGTTTTTTTGATCGGTTAATTAAATTTTGTAGATTCTGCTTTTCTTGTTGTTCTAATGTTTTATGTTTTTCTTTTACATAATCACGGTCTTGGAATCCCATAATCGCCTCTTTTTGATGTTAAATGTTGAGGAATAAAATTCTACCCTCGCTAAAGGGTAGAATTTGGATAATTAAGCACGATCAAAAGGGAATATTGTCGTCAAAGTTATCTTCTATCGGTTTACTTGGCTGTGTCGGTGTTGGCTTTGGCGCGGCTGCTGATGGTGCTTGCGCGCCTCCTAGCATTTGAAGATTATCGCCTTGAATTTCGGTCGTGTATCTATCTTGACCGTTGTTATCTTGCCATTTACGCGTTTTTAAACGCCCCTCTACATAAACTTGCGATCCTTTGTGCAAGTATTGTCCGGCAATTTCGGCAAGACGGCGATACAAGACAATTCGATGCCATTCGGTCACTTCTTTACGCTCACCGGTTGTCTTATCCGTCCAACTTTCGCTCGTTGCAACGCTAATATTCGCCACGGCCTCACCGTTTGGCATACTGCGCATTTCCGGCTCATTGCCTAAATGCCCTACAATAATCACTTTGTTAATACCGGCCATAATATGCTCCTTAGTTAATGGTTATGAAAATCGTTATTAAAGGAATTTTCAAAACTTTGGTGTGTGTTATCTATTGAATTATTAATATCTGAACCATAAGGATTACCTAATACATCAACTCCTCCATAAGAAATTTGTCCAGTAGCCGGATTAATTGAATCAAAAGAACTACTTAAATCTACTCCATAAGGATTCCCTCCTACATCAATTCCATTAGATGTTGGCAATCCAGTAGCCGGATTAATTTTATGATGAATAGATGATGAATTATTACTATTTACACTACTCATTGAAAGGTTTGTGTTAAAGGATGATGGTTTATGACTCATTCTTTTTTTTCTTAAAAAAAGCTCATATTCTTCTTTAGTCATAATTCTAAATCCAATTTTGTCTTTAATTTTTTTTAATAAATTAAAAAATAATTTCATAATGTAGCCTCCTAATACTTATCTTTATATTTATCTTCGTTTGCTTTTTCTCTGTTGTTAGCAAATTTTTCTGCTGAATCAGACATAATCCGATTTTTTCCAGCTTGTATATCATAAGAGTTTCTGACATTTTGATTTCTATTGTCATTAGGATTAATATGTTCAATAGGATCTGTTTTTATCCCCATTTTTTTAGCTTGTTCTTCATAATCAAACCCACGATTGCCTACATGATTTTCAACTTGGCCACTTGGTACTCCACCGTTTAATCCACTTTGACCACCTGTATTACCACCGCTAAATCCACCTTGTGAACCTAATACTTTTATACCATTGCCATCATGAATATTGCGTAATGATTCCTCAAATTGTGCTGCATATTCATTAATGAGCTGTGTTCTTGTTTCTCTTGCCTCGGCCGATCCACTTGTTAAAATCATACCTACATTATCATCACCTAAACGTGTTCTTGCATAATCCACAAATTCTTGTTCTAGACGATGTTGGATATTCATTCGTTGAGATTCGGTTAAATTAGCCGTTTCAGATAATACACGTTCGCGACTTTGTGTTGCCGTAAATCCACTAAAGTTTTCATAAGCATTGCGCATTGAATCTTGAGTATTTCTAATCAAACTGCGTAACTGTGAATCTTGTACGTTGCTAGTATCAATTTGATTAAGCTGTTTAGATTTTTCTGCAATTTGTGAAGTATTCCAGTTATCATCTTTTGAGAATGTATAAGACGAATCTTTAGATTTCGATACATCTTCATTATTACCATCATGAACATAATAGGATGTACCTGCTTCAGCTTGAGTTCCTATGCCTTTACCAAATAATTTGATTCCTCCCTCTAAAGTCGCTTTAATGCCTCCTCCTGTACTATTTACTTTATTTGTTGAAGTGCTATCTGTACTTCTTGTTGAATCTGTTGCTGCATTTCTTGTTGATGCAACATGATTTTCTTGAGCCACATCTTTTAACGCATGAATATCATTTTCCGTTAAACCTTTTTGTCTTAAATCTTGATGGCTATAATTGCTCAAGATTTGAGTTGCAGAATCGTGCGCGTTAGTCACAGAACTACGATAACCTTGCATATATTGTTCTGATTGGCGTTGTAATGCTTGAATTGAAGAATTTAAACTTGCATCAAGCATCCGACCAGTATCAAAACTAAACGGCAATTTAGAAATAGAACCGGAACTATCTAATACCATAGAACCATCTGTGGTCATGGTTTGCGTTGCACCATTTGCTAATTGAACGGTACGCATACCATCTCGATACACAGAATTTAAATCAACTTTGTTTCCGTTGATATTGTTCATTTGCATATTACCCCAGTTATAATTACCGGCTGCGGTTGCGGCTGCATCTGCGGAAGTAGAACTTGCCAACGCATTACCTAAATATGATCCGGCACTCGCAATATTTTGACCTAGATTTGTCACCAATTTAAAACTCAAGAATGGAATTGATAATAATAGCCAACTTGCCATACCGGCTAACATTGTTGCATTTTCTTTCACCTGATCCATATTTGATAAGGTAAATCCCTCATCGTGCATCACTTGTGCATTTAATGTGGTTATTATGCTATTAAAAATAGCAAATAAAACAGGCCACATCATTAAACTAAATAACACTGAAATATAGTTTTTTACTACACTCCAAGCGACCTCACGGATAAACATTGCCATCACCATAATTGGGAAAATACCGACCATCAACACTAAAAAAACGGTATGTAATGCCGGTAAGGTTTTACCGGCAATTTGATAGCTTGAATGGTGCGCTAATTTCATTTTAGTTAAAGACTGTTCAGAGGCTTGCGCAATCAATTCAGAACTACCATCTAAAGAGGCCGGATAATGTTCAAGTGAACGGCGATAGGCGTTAACTAGCATATTTTGAGTGTAGATTTCAGAGGCAGATTTACTCGAATTCATAAAATACTGCTGCACATTACTCACTTTATTATTATATTCTTTTAGTGATGCCGGATTCATTGACTTTAATCCTAAGCCATTCATCAATTTTTTAATCGGGCCATCACTAGAGGCATAACTTTTAAGATCGTTTGCAATCGCTCTTCCGGCGGTTGCACAACTTTGTAAACTATTATTAAAATTTACATAATCAGCCGGACTACCTGCATATAGCGTATTAATTAGCTCTTTATTATTCATTAATTCATCGAATGTATTTGAGCCTTTAATCATGTTTCTCTCAACTACACAACTTTGAATATAATTATTAAGGTTTGTACCTAATTTATCGTTTGTTGGTTTAATATAAAATGATTCTTCTAGCAATCTTTGACCAAACAATAAACCTGTTTGTGTATATTTAAGGTCGTTCGGCGTAGAAAAAAACATATCATAAGTTCTAGCAATGGAGTTACCTATATTGGTAGATAAAAACAATGGAAATGCCACACCTAGAGGTACATTATCGACCACTTTTACAATCGTTGGATTGGCTAAATCTCGAATAACAACGCGCTCTTTAGGCGTTAGCAATAAAGTATTTATTAAAACAAAACCAATTAACCAATAAAGAAACGTGCGAATGTCTTGTCCTTTGATATAGACAATCGCGGCCATCAAAACCCCGATAACTTCCGCAATTTTGATTAATGAAAACCATGTATCGTTTTTTACAAAAGTAGATACTGCTTGAAAGGCTTGATATAAAACCTCCGCACCATCTAATATAGTTATTTCCATTGCCATGATGATTTACCTTTTATTCACCAAAACTTAGTTTATTGCCGTATTGTGGCGCAATTTGTTTACGTAAAATTTGCATTTGTTCTAATACGGAAATATAGCCGTCTTGTTGAATTTGAACTTTGCTTAATGTATTACTTAAACGCTCTCTCACATTTTTAACGCGGTCTTGGAATTGTTTAACTTCTTCTTCCGATCCTAGCGTTTTTGAACTAGCTAATTCAGTTAAGCTAACTAATCCATTTACATATTCAAGTGCGTGATTTAAAGCGATATATTGAGCTAGATTTAAAACAAAATTGCTATCTGCGCCGGCCATTGCCACATCTTTAATATGACGATAAATAGGAATACGTGTATTACTAATAAACGTGATTTCCTCTTGTTTTAATGGCACATCAGCAACCACGGATGCGTGAATATGGCTAATCATTTCTTTTACTTTAGGCACTAACGCATTTTTTTCTTGAATGGTCACTTTTGATTTTGAGGGCTTTAAACATTCTGATACATCATCACAACGATACATCGTAGCTGTACCGCCATAAAGTAGCGTACTAATTAATTCATCTGTCACCCCTAAAGACGGTAGAACGGTCATATTCCCTTTGGCATCGTAAATTGTTGTTCCGACCATCGTCATCATCATTTCTTTTAATTCGCGGTCATTTGATACGACTTGATTAATACGATTAAAGGCTTTCCATACTGTATTTATATTACGGGGGATCTCTTCTTCTCGATTTTTAGCCTTTGGATTATTTAATACACTATTCGATTCACCACCTACACCACAACGCTGTCTTGTTTGTAAAAAGTCTGAAAACATATTATTTTCAGAGGCAACGGAAGTACAAGCCTGTTGATCTTGTGCTAAACGATTTCCAACAATACCGCCGACTAACGCCTGTGCTGCTTGGCAAGTAGAAATGTTTAAGTTATTAATATCTGTGGCGATTGCTTGAAGTTTATCCATTACCATTTTACACTGAGGACAAGTGGTTTCTAATGCCAAGTCAAACGCATAACCAATCGCATTACTCATAATCATTTTGGCCATCGCTTGTAGTTGTTCGCTATTGATAAAAGAAAACGCCCCTAAATACGCATCAATCCCCCCACAACCGGCACTGACATTCGGAAGAGTGATTGAGATTAGCTGTATATTTCTTGTTGGCATCCGTGCAAAAAATGCCCCTCCCGTCATATAACCGGCACTTTGACCTTGCATTACTGATGCAGAGGTATAATTTGAGCCACCGCCCAAATCATTAAAAAATTTATTCAAATCGGCATCAACACTTGCATTGGCCATAGTTGAAAAAGCAAGTGCAGATAAAGCTAAAATTTTATGAAATAATTTACGCATTATTTTTCCTCCTCAACCGGCATTTTCTCAATGCCTTTGAGATTATTTTCAATATATAAAAACGTCTCATCTAAACGCTGCGCAAGGGCAAATTGAGAAAGGTCGCCTTGAGATATTGGCAACGTAACCAAATTATTCACATTAATTAAAAAATCGGTCGGTGTTGCGCGTGGCAATTCAGCAAAAAATTCTCTTAAAACATCTTCATTTGCATCAAAAACCACTGGAAAAACCTCATCCCCTTTTCCATCAAAACTATAAGTCACAACGGGAATACCAACCTGTTCAGAAAGTTGTTTTAGTTTTGGATTAAATTGTCTGCAATAAGAGCAAGTGCTAGACATAAAATGCACAATTTTCCAATCAGAAATATCTACACGTTTTCCATTTGAAAGCGTAATAAAACGGCGTTCTTTTTTTACTGGTTTCACTTCTTTTTTTACTTCAATTTCTTGTGATTGTCTAGTTAATTTTTCTTGGTCTAGTTTCTCAATCATTTCTAAAGTTGAATTAGCGATTCCATAAGTAGGAATAACAAGAGCAAACAATAAAATCAAAAAATTCTTTTTCATTTTTTATTCCCTTTTTTATTAAATTTTTGGTTTAAATCCACTTACAATGTTTAACACTCTTCTTGCCAAATCATCCGGTGTAATAAAGCCATACGCAATAGGTTTATACTCCCCTTTTCTTGGATTGACAAGGAAAAGTGCCGGAAAATGTTTTATTCCCATTTTTGCCGCTTGCCCTGTATCTCTTTGTGATTGAGGGAATTCAGAATTTACACGCCCATCGACTGTAATAGGGATAATTTTTAATTTATATTGTGCAGCAAAACTTTTCACAATTTCAGATAATTTATTATCCAGTGGATTATTACCTCGATAGAAAAAGAAAAAGCCATAACGTTGATTAACAAACTCAATCGCCTCTGCCTCTTCTTTTCTTCGCATTGTTTCTTTAATTGGTACAGTTGAATTATAAAAAGAGTTTTTAATGTTGTAATCAAGTTCAGGATATTTTAACAACATTTCTTCCCATTTCATGGAAAACTTTGTTGCCTTTTCTACAAAATAATCCTGATAAATTTTATAAATCGCAATGTTATCCGGTGTGGGATTCATTATTGCCGTATCTTTCGCCTCTTTAAGTTTTTTTTGAATTAACTCCATTTGTTCTGATGGGGATAATTCTTTTAATGGTTGTTCAATTTTATCTTGAGGTTTTATTTGTTTTTCTTTAGGTGTTTTTGGCAAGTTGTAAAACTGCCAACCGACTGCCGGTTTATAATCAGTGCTAGGCGGTTCATTTGCATAGCTTACCCCTCCTACAAAAAGGAGGGAAAGAATTGTTAAAAATTTATATTTACGCATCATTTCCCCCCTTTTATTATTGATTTTGTAATTGTTCAACAATCGAATTTTTCATGTGTTCCATAAGTTGCTCTCTATCCGGTAAATTGGTTCGCTCATTCAATTCATCGTAAAAATCGGAATAATCCATTGCGTTAAAATCAATCTTTTGCAATTCATCGACTGTTATTCCTCGACAATCCGGACTGCTTGCGCCTCCAAATCCAATCCCTAATTGACCGGAACGGCCTTGATATTGGATTATTCTTGCTAGTTTATTATCAAATACGCAATAACCGGCTTTACGTTGTACGCAAACATTTACGACTTTTTTTGAGCAGAATGTACCTACATAAACAACCAATTTTTTCTCTTTAGCTTGCCCTAATGCGTTTTCTTCTGAATTACATTTAGCAAGGCCGGCTTTATGCCCCCATCCGCTATCTTTGCAACAATCACTAAAACCGAAACCGGATTTACGGCAAAACATAGGTTTACCACTAAAGGCTCTAAGGTGTTCCGCATCTAATCCAATATCTTTTCCGGCTTGTGCAAGGGTAGCTAATTGACTGACGGCGTGGCCAAAATCGGTATTTACACTTCCCTCTAAGTCTGAACAAGAGCCATCACTACAAAAAAATTGATCGCCACAAACATAGCCATCTGTTTTAGTGGTTGTTTGACATTGATATTTCATACGATGGCGCGCACAAGCTCCGTTTTCTTGTAAAAGACACTCTCTTTCACTCACTGTGCAATTTTGATTATCTTCATATTTTTTACATTCATTATCACTGCTTTCGCTTGCTATATAATGATAAGAATGTTCCCAACAATCCTGATAAATTTGAAAGACTTGCCCCTCTCTCTCGAATGTTCTTGTTTCTGCCGGTTGAGTACATTGAGCTTTGGTTTCTACGGCGTTTCCGGTATCAGCCGGACAATTATTATCCCATTCAACCTGTGGTTTTAAGGTGTTTTCTTCTACCACATAATTTAAGGTTATATCCATTGTTGATTGTTGAGGCTCTCTATTATTTTTATATACCCACGGAGCCCACCAAGAATCACCATTAGATCTGTAAATATCTAAAGTCTCACCTTTAGTAACTTTTATCGCTAAATTATCAATGCTAAAACTTCTTCGACCATAATTAAAATCCCCAATATATACCCCTAAAAAAGACAAACCTTTTTTCCAACATCTAGACCAAAATTTATCGCAAGAATTTGCGCTAAATCCTGTAATTACCCCATTTTCCGGTGCAATAATTTGTGCGTGATTTTGATTGATCTCTTTGAAATCAAATGCTGAAAAATGAAATGTTTTTTTCTCTGTTCTTACATCCCCAAGCCATTTCACATTGGCCGTTTTTTTACATTGCATTTCTACGTTATTGTCTTTTTCGCAAAAGTGAGAACTAAAGGATGTTTTACTTAAAACTTGATTTACGCACTGCTGCCCATTCATTCCGGAAATGGCTTTAGCATTTTTTCGGATATTGTCGGAGCTTTTAATAAAATCACTATCTTGTGATATTTTTACTTTCGGATTGTTGATTATGCTGTCTTTAATGGCTTTTCCACTTTCGGAAGTTTCTAGCGCGTTCATACCTTTACCCATTAAATTAGGATTACCACCTTTAACGCCTGTGTAAAATTGGCTTTCTTCTGGTCTTGCGTTAAAGCCTTGAATTTGTGTAGGTTGAAAGTCTTTCATTACTTGCTGCGCATTGCCATTATTCCCTTTCCCCACATTCTGCCCTTGTTTAAAAGCATCATTCATATTTGAGGCATAAGCAACACTGCTAGATAACAATATTCCGATAAGGAAAAACCGTTTTTTCATTTACATTCTCCTTGTGATGCCATTAAGCTAAGAGCCTGTTTTAATTCCACGTTACCGTGAATCACATCGAATTTTTCACCGCACTTTTTAACCAGTGCCGGAACGGCATTAATGCCGTAATGTTCAAAACGGAGGGGATCAATTAACACGCCTTGAACGTTATATTTTTGAGCAAGATATAACACGGCTTTTGCGGTACGTTTCATGTCGTTATTGATTAAACCGCGAATATATACCGGTATTTCGTGCTGTTCGGCCTCTCGAATTAACGTGACTAATTGTTTTTCCGGAATAGAAAACGATACAAAATAAGCCAACTCATTTTCTTTATCTTCAAGAGGGGGTTGTGAAATTTGATTATAATTATCGTCTGCTTGAGCCATTAAGCTAATTGCGCACATTAAACTAATAAAAAATTTTTTCATTCTTCCCTCTCTAAAACATTACGCAATTACGCTTTTTCCAAATCAAATAACCGTAGTTTTTTGAGGTTGTAGGCGTATCTTTGCCAATTTGCCAACGCAGTACACTTCGACCGTAAGGATGACAATTATTAGCATCCGGAATCGGATTAATTAATTGATAACGGTATCTTTCTTTCGGTACGATTGGCGATGGATATTGAAAGCAAACGGCCGTATTTTCACCGATTGAATCTTGTGCAATACCTTGTCTATGTAATTTGAAATTCATCCGCTCTGAAAGTAACACGGCTTGATCTAACGGCGAATTTTCGCGGTTAGCTGATCCAGTAAACGGATAAATAGAACCATGACTACCGGCACACCAAAATAAAATATCTAATGGTAAATGAACTTCTGCCGCAATCGCATCTGCAATACAAGCAAATTGTGCAATCGGGTTTCCAAATAATGCCGCCTCCGGATTGACAAAAAGTGACAACGTATCATCATTCCACATTGGATCTAATTCAGAAAGATAAGCGATGTCATAGCTCCCACCTTGCATACACATATCATCACTAAAAAGACCAAGCCAACTAATCAAAGGGTATTTATACCAATGAACGTGATAGAATGTTCCATTTCTCGCTTTACTACCAGTTCCAGTCGCGCTGCCAATCGTACTTTTCTTTAACCCTCCGATTTTCATTCCCCCCATATTCACCATACACATAGGCGAACGGGAAATATCAGTTGTGGCATACGGCTCCCAGAAACCTATTGCAATACCTATACGTTGGAAAATAGGAGGGGGAAAAGGACAACTCTGAATTGGACTGGATGGGTTGCGCGTATCGGGTAATCCGCTAGTAGAAACTTGTGTACTTCCGATACTCATTGGAAATAAACATTTCCAACAAACATCCGTAATTGGATTTACCCAACGGCCATCACAAGTCGAACCTATACCGCCGATATCGCCGTCACTGTCGCCCTCTGCTAACGCGAATTGACTAAAAAGAATAAATCCGCAAACAAAGATAATTTTTTTTAAGATTTTCATTTCAAGCCAAACTCCCGAATCCGTAATAATTTTTGATTAGGCATTTCATCAATCACACTTGGCACTGCTTTAATACCAAAACGTTTTACCAGTGCGCCGTTTTGATCAAAATATAAATCAGTATCTAGTTTTTCTGTGACTTCGCGTAAATTTCCATTAAGTAAAATGATTTTGACTATCTGTGTTTGAGGTTTAAATGATTTTAACCATTCAATCTGTTTTTCATCTTCGCCATCAATGAAAATTAATGTTCTTGCAAAAGGTACAGTATCAAAAGGATTAACCACTTGACCTTTACGCGCAAAAACTTGGCCTTTATGGTCGGCTAAATCCCTTTCAACGGTATAAGAGGGGTCGAAAGTTCGTTCACTATCTACCGTTGCAACCGGTAAATATACCGGCGGCGGTCTAAGTGCATTTTCCTCTACACGTTTTTTAACTTCGGTTTGGATTTCTTCTTCACTTTTTCCCTCGAATTGCTCTCTTAATCGTTCATCAATTAAACTTAAAAGGTTTTGTTCTTGGATTTCCCAAATATCGCCAATCGTGCCTAAGTCTTTTGCAAAAACGCAAAAAGGAAAAAATAAGACGGGTAGAATGTAACGTTTTTTCATAGATTTACTCTTGTTTACCTTTCATTTTTTGCGCAATTTTTTTCTGAATATCGCCAGTTTTATCATCTACATTAGAAACAACTGCATCTTTTACTAATACGATGTAATTTTGTGATTCATATTCTTTAATAACAGAATCTAGTGCTGCGTTATAGCGTTTGACCATCAAATTTTTTTGATTTTCGTCTATATTCAAAGAGGCAACTTGTTTTAAAAAAGTATTGGTTGTCGCTTTAATATCAAATGCAACAATCTTTGACGGCGAAAAGAAAAAATAAACAACACTAAATGCAATTAATACCGATACAACAATCACAATAAGCTGATCACACTTTTTAAGAAGTTTAGAAAAACGGCCTTTTTGTTGGCTTGGTTTATCTTCAATCATTGAATTATTTTGATTGTTTTCGTTATGTTCTTGTGATTCCATCATTGCCTCCTTAATAACGTTTATTGAGTAATTTATCCATTAATGCCGGCTCGGCTTTTTGAGCCATTTCCATAACAATTTGCTGAATGGATGCACCCTCTGCAAAACGTTTTTCACGATAGGTAAAATCTTCACCTCGCGATGAAAATAGCGCATTGCGCAATGGGTCTAGTAATAAACGATGGAAACTACTAATCCCCCCCATATTAAGCAATAATGAGCTATATCCAACATTGCGCGCCGGTGGGAATTTTTTAATTAATTCAATTTCAAGATCGCTATAAATATTCGGTTCGTCTTTTACAAAAGAGGCAAACGATTTAGCATCTTGCATTAAAGTGAATTTAAAGCTGCTGTTGTTATAGGCAGCAAGTGCGGCGGTACTTAAATTTTTATCACTTACGGCTTGCGTTACTGTTCCAAATGATCCGTTGTGTCGGCGCGCTGTACGATAACCCTCTTCAATAAATTGTGTTACCTTTTGACTTGAGGCACTTAATAATTTCCATCCCTCGTCAATAAGATTGAGTTTTCTAATATTACGTGGGGTCATATACATTGTACTTTCTACCCAAATCATTAGAGTGAATAAAACGGCCATCAATAAATCGCCGGTTTGTCTTAAATCCCCTAATTCAGTGACCACAAATTGCATATCAGGGCTTAATGTTGGCTCGTCTGAATTGAAATATTTTCCGTAAACGCCTTTTGTAGTGTATTTTTGTAAAAGGTGGGTAATTTCATCAATGCGGCCGCCAATGCGTTCTGAATCAGGTACTTCTTTTTTATGTTTTTGAAGATAATCTACAATGTGATCAATTCGCATCTCTTGTTGATAGTGTGGGAATTGCTCTGTAATTGCGCGTAAAATTAATGATTGGTGAACATCATCTAATAAGCCATTCGGACTAGCTAAAATACATAACTGGTCACGCACTCGCTCGGCTTGCTCTTCAATATTGGTTAAGTTCGCAAATGGATTAAATCGTAAAGTTGAACCATTAATGTATTGGCCGCCTCGGCTTTTGCAAAAGGCCTTATAAGAATCCCCAATATCGAAAATAGATACAATGCCGTGCGTATCTAATACTTGGTTTACGATAGCTTGTGCCATAACTGATTTACCTGCACCGGAGGTTGCAGACATATACCAGTTATAATTTGTTGTTGGTAAATTTTCATCAAACAAATCAAGAAAAGCGACTTGATTTCGGTAGCTAGGCAATAAGATACCGGCGCGACTTAATTTATTATCGCCAATAAGAGGCAGTAAATTAACGGCTTGGAATGTTTCCGCGCGTAATACTGAACCTGTTTTCTTAAAGTCATTCCAATATTTAGTATTGTTTGGTACAACAAAAGGTATTGAGGCGAACCAATCTCTTAATTGCATAAAATCACTACGGATCATTTTTAAACCTTGACCCTCAAATGCTTTTAATACCTTTTCAGATTCACGCATCATTACATCGTCATCATCATCACAAAATACACGGATGCCGACAAAATAATTAGTTAAAGAAGATTGACCATTTAATAAACTATTTCTTAAAACTTCCCATTCTTGGAATTCACGTTTTACAGACGGAATAAAGCGCGAAAAACCGCCGTTTGCTTTTTTCTCTAAATCAAAGAATTTGCGGTTTGCCTCATTCGTTGAAGAGGTTTGCTCTTCCGTGCTTAAAATCATAGTGAAAATAAACGGACTGGTGATACCTCGTTCAACCTGTAATAAATCCGCGATAATATTTCCGTTTTGCCATAAGAAATGCTCGCCGGGATTTTCTGTTAAGTGAAAGCCCATTGCGCGTGTCTTATGTTCCTCGCCGGATTCATCAAGTGATGAAATTAAAATATGACTAGGTTTAATCAGATAACTGGTTGAGGGATCGACTACTTGATTTGAAATATCTTTTTCCTCGGAATAATCACGGCTATATTGTGTCAATTTGCCATATTGGAAATTGATAATTTCACGCAAAAGGCCGCACACAGATTCAACGCTAGATACTTCACAATACATACCATTACTAGAAATTGCACTCATAAAAGAACGGCGCACATCTTTTACTTTAATAATCGCGGTATCATTAAATGCTTTAACCGGCATTGCATAGCTGAAAAATAAGCGATACTCACGCAAGGTCAAAGGGTGGTTAGCTCGATTAGGGAAAGTATTTTCTGCGGCCTCAAGATAAAAGTTTCTTGTGACCCTGTTACATTCTTCTGCATACTCGCCTTTCCATTCAAAATCTTTTAAACCAAAATCAATGATTTCTTTTACTGCTTTACTACCTAATAGAGATACTTGCAAATAGTGATCGCGTGGAATGTTACTTTGTAAAATACGGTTAAAACTTTCTACAAGCTGCTCATTTGCACCGATTAAAGGCTGTGTTTCAATAATAAAACCAATGGACTGATCATTAATGAAAAGCCCTGAATCTCTGTCATAATATTTGAACGGAATTAAGTCACGAATATGCGCGTATTCTAATTCCGTCATTAATTGCGCGGTTTGATTAGAAGTATCTTTTTCACCAAGAAGATTACTAATAACATTGACCACATCCAACGGATTAAAAGCCATTACTTACCACCTTGATTTTACTCTACGTTAGCCCACTGTGATTTTTTCGTTACAAAATAAACGATTTCGCCTAAATGCGCGTTATCATCTGGCGATACATAAGGTGCAACCCATACACGCGAAACTCTGTCATCTTGTCTAAAAGGACGATTAGGTTCGGGATAGCAATATTTCAAAGTACAATCACTTGAGCTTGTAGAAGTGCTTGGATGATATGAAATATTGACCGGTTCAAATTCATCTTTTACGTTGTCATTTTGATTAGGTTGAGCAACACCCACGACTTTTAGTGGTAAACGGATGCTATTTGTATTGATAAGGCGATACTGCTTTACATCAACACGCCCTCCTCCAATTCCTAGACCTGTTTTGTTCATACCAAGACTACCGCCGGCACTAGGATTAGTCATATCATCGGCTTGTTGTAACCAATAACCGGAATCTTTCGCCGGAGTAGCATGCTCAAAATCGCTATTCATTCCGGCACATCCTGTCAATACGCTTACGGCAAACATTAAGCTGATTTTTTTATACATTCTGATTCCCTCTTATTTTTGATTTGGTGTAACGAAGTCACTTAATGATTGATTTTTGACTTCACCTAATTGCTTTTGTAATTCTTCCGGTAATCCACTAAAGGCTTGCTGTTGTGGTGTTGGCTCTTCTTTTTTAGCGCGTTCCGGATGCTGTTCAAGATCAATATCTTCAACAAATTCAGCCCAAAATCCCTCTTGGAATACCACTTCAACGCGATTAGCTGCCCCAATAGGGATAACCGGATGATATTGCTCTGCACGTTGAATATAGTAATCAGCTAATTTATTTGCTGCGGTTGAAACCCCACCGCCGGCAGATTGGCGAAGTACCTCACTTCCTTCAATCGTTCTTGCAGCCCCTAATCCGACTTGAGTATTGCCAATTTGAGATACCGCATTTCCTAGACCACCTAATGCACCTGAAACAAACGCTAATCCCAACATTTGGCCATTACGCATTACAGGAGTCCCTTTAATGCCGTTTTTACCATAAAATGCAACGTGGCCTTTTACTGGTTGATCAATATGTTTTCCATTGATAACACAAGATAAGCGTTCTGTTCTAACAATCGCGCGCTCACTTGAAATATCGCCATAAGTACCGGCAGTCACAAAACAACCTTGTAATTTTTTGTTGCGATGGTTATCCGGTAAATGTAGCTCACCAGTTAGCTTAAATTGCATTGGAGCCATACTTGTAGAATTGGCAGTAACGGCAGCACTGGCATCCGCACCCTCTAATATAATCGCATTGGAAAATGCACCAGATGGCACATAAAAACGCGATGCACTACTGCCTTGGTTCTTTTTTGTGTATTCCTTGCGTTCAAAACTACCACTCTTTTTAGGCGTATATGGTTCGGATAAAGAAATTACACCGCCATTTTGTTGATAATTTGAGGCCGGCACATTGACTGACGGATTCATTTTTTTGCGGTCGGCGACTTGACCGGATTGATTCACAGGCTCGTTATATATAGCCGGATTTTCTTTAACATCATTTACCTGATCGAATAGCTCATTTTGACCTTGTTTAAAGTCATCCATTTTCTTTTTAAATTCTTCGCGTTCCTTATCCATTTCAGTCAAACGACTATCCATTTCTTCTAGTTTGTTTAAAACTTTCTTTAAGGCCTCGCGATTTTCTTTACTTTCAGCTTGCGCATCAGTAATCACTTGAGAGCTAACTTTACCGTCAAAGGTATTGGAAATCGCACCGGTTAAATCCGGCTCAATCGGTTTGTCTTCTTCTTCAAATTGAGGCGTTTCTTCTTTAGGCGCATTAATCCATTTATTTACACCATAAACCGCACCGCCCCCAAGAACTACCGCAGTTAAAATCAACCCCCAAAGGTAACGTTGATTATTTTTTACTAATTGATTGATATTTTTACTTGCCATTATTCCACCTCTCTAAGTACAACATAGGCAAACACACGGCGATTAGGTGGCAATGAAGTAGCCACAGGATCAAAGGCGATAGCCATTACACCTCGATTCCACAAAATACGCTCGTTTAATTCAATTTCATTCATTGAAATATTGGTAATATCTAATTTCACCACGCGCATATCTTGACCAACCCACGCATCTGTATTGCGGATAGTTAAAGTGCCTTTTAGATTTGGCGATACATCAAAATCTCGGTTTCTTGTTTCAACAAAACCATTTGGAATCCGTTGATTTAACAATTCTGTTAAGACTTGAGAGATTAAGCCTGAATAAGTGGTTTCACTCGCACTAAACGCCATTGAATCTGCATCTAATTCTTTTCCTTTATCTGCAAGGTTATGAATTACAATAGAGGCTGAATTATGATTCTTTTTAGGCGTTGCATTTACCGTAAAATTGAATCCTTTTGCCGTTTCAACCAAAATTGAAAAAGGCTTGGTTTCAGAAGTAGAAAAAACGACTGAACCATCAGTCGTAATAGCATCATTTAAAATTGCGCCACCTTTTGAAGTGATGGCTGCGATAGTGTCATTTTTTACATTAATAATGTTTGGCTCTTTACTACTCACTGTCGCATTTGTTGAACCAAAAGGCTTTAATGCAATATCCATAGCATTAGAAGATTGAGCAAATAAAGCTGCTGCTAATAATGCAAAAGTGCAATGTTTATTTTTCATCTAGTATCTCCGAAAACCCTGTTAGTCTTAATAAACCTTTTTCCATATCAATTCTTAATTGATAATGTTTATTTACCGATGGCGTTTTTCTTATACCGTAAGAAAAAACAAGCTCACCTTTTACATCTACAATCCCATTGCTAGGACTAACTTTTATTGCTTTAGGATAGAAAACAGAAGAGCCGTTATCAACGCTTAAACTTCTTTTTTCTTGAGAAAGAATAGGAATAAGTTTTTCTCTTAATTCATTGGAGGCATAACTAAGCAAAATCTCGTGACTATTTTCAACTGTTTGAGAATTTACGTCTAAACGAAGAGAAATAAAACTAAGCGCCATTAAACGCAAATAATCAGAACCGCCACGTTCACCTTTAAATCCATATTCTTGATTAGTATTATTAATCATTGGCGTGACAATAATTTGTCTATTTTCTATTGCGTTTTGCACTAACTCTTTATTTGTTGAATATAAACGATGTGCAAGTAATGAGGTTGAGGCCGCAATAACAGTCATTATCAAAACCGCAATACCTAGACTTCTGTTTAATTCTTTTATGCGATTAAAATTCATTACGATACCCAATATCTTAAATGTGATGGAGGTAATGCAGTGATAAAAGAAACCGTAACCGCGCGCGGTAAAAACCAATACATTACACAAAGTAAATAACTAGACCCTTTCCCCTTTTTTAAATGTCTAATTGTAAAAAAGGAAATCAAGAGCGTGATAGCAAAAACATAAGGACTATAAAAAACCATCAATAAACCTTGAGGAATTAATATAATCGCCTCATCAATCGTTAATCCAAACCAACGCTCTTGATTAGATAGCGTTGCAGGAAATTGATATCTCTTACGAGAATTATCATTCATACAAACACCTTTTTAATGATTATTAGAGTAATCCGAATGCAACGTTACCGAATAACATTAAAGCTACAATACCGCCAAATACAGCCAAGTTTTTAGTCTTGATATATATGAAAGCCGCAGCTAAAATTTCTAATACCATTATAACATACCAAGCCGTAGAACCCGGCCCGAAAGTATCTTTAACATCTTGTTTTGCTCCGGCCGCATAGTCGGTTGCCATAGCAACAACAGGCATAGCAGAAATTGCAGTTGCAGTTAAAGCAGCTTTCGCTTTTTTAAATACTTTTTTAAACATAATTTTTTTCCTCATTTTGTTTAATTTTTGATAAAAAAAGTCACACCAATAATTTTACTGGTGCAAGTGAATTCTAGATAAAAAAAAAGCGATTTGCAACAAGAAAACCGCTCATTTTTTATAAATTTTTTTAAAGGATTTATTCCACTTCAACAAAAAGTCTTTTTAACAATTCTTTTTCTTTATCTAAAAGTTTGACTTCTGTCGCTATTCTGCTCATTAAGTCAGGGGAAATCTGATTCAATTCATAAAAGATACTAAAAAATCTTTCTACTTGGAGGCTTGTTTTTAAAATTGAATTAGCAATAAATGAAAGCTGAGATTCAATTCTACTGTCAAAAGGATTTGCACCGGATTCTATGTTATCTAGCTTTTTCTTTTCAATTCTCGCACCAAGTTTTATTAACTCAACAGCAATACTTGTTCTACTGATATTATTCTCGCCATCCTCAAGTCTTGTTGATATTATTCTATCAATTATTTCCAAAACAGAATAAGGAATACGGATGGTTACGCGATTACTTTCAGCTTGCATTTAAAACCCCTTGTATAAAAAATAATCAAAAACTGATGCTATATAGCATACATATTAATGCGATTTAGCACAATTTATATTTTTTGAAAATAATCCTTTATTTCTCAACAAGTTCTATATATCATATAAAAAGATGCGATTTAGCACAGCAAAACACACCTATTTTCCCAATTAAAAACGCTCAAACGCTTGATATTAAAGGAAATAAAAGCAAAAATTAGTTTTGCGTTAGGTGTGTAGAAAAGTAAGAAAAAAGAGCCTCCGATATTAAATAGTCATCGGATAAATTTCACCATTTAAACGATGGCTTTTATGAAGTTAAGGGGGCGAATGTATGCCAAATCTTTACGGCTTAGGGATTAGCACCGAAAGGCGAAAACGCCGCTTGCGGCGGTTGAGTTTTTTATGGCTGCTTGCAGCTATAAAAAATGCAAGCCCGACCCGACCAAAGGGAGGGTAAGCCACAAATAAAAGAAGAAAGAAGATGAAAAAATTTTTTAACTATGTAGAATGGGAAAAAATTTAGGAGCTAAAAAATGAACTTGAAAAAATCTGCTTTATTGTTGCTTTTTTTGCCTTTATGGTCTAATGCTCAATGCTTTGAAAAAGTAGGGCGATTTTACAATTTCGACCCTGATTATTTACGTGCTATCGCTTGGAAAGAATCAAGATTTAAGCCGTCTGCAATAGGCAATAATAATGATGGCTCAAGGGATATTGGCATTATGCAAATCAATACCTCAAACATTCCAAGATTAAAGGCTGTTTTCCCGAATATCAACATTAAAAACTTGTTGCAATATCCTTGTTTTAATATTTCAGTCGGTGGCTATATTTTAAATGAAAATTTTAAACAATATGGGCGTAGATGGCTTGCTGTTGGTGTTTATAATGCCGGAAGTAAAAACAATGATAAAAGGGTAAAAATCCGCTATAATTACGCAAGAGAAGTGAATTTATATTACAATCAAATTAAGCGTAAGGAATTAGTATTACCAAAGGTTTCATATTAAGCGTAAGGAATTAGTATCACCAAAGGTTTCATAAATGGATAAATTAAAGCCCTCTTTGATTGCATTTTTTACCGTCCTTGCCTATTTAATGATTTTAATATTTCATACAAAAACGCTAGAAAGCGGAATCGTTTTAACCGTTATTTTTTCCTTTATTGGTTATAAATTGATAAGGTATGAGAAAAAGAAAAGGAAAGAAAAGGCAAGAAAGGAAATGATTTATAGCTTTAAGAATAGCTATGATAAATACGCAGTTAAAAGGAAAAATTCCGATTAGGAATTTTTCCTTTTTTTTAAAAGTGTAGAATGATGCTTTTAAAAATTCTTTCCACTTCTGCCCGATTCTGTCTTTCTTCTTCGATTAGGCTCATCATATAGTCTGATTTTGTGATAATGTCGTCTATACATTGAGCAAAAAATCGCACTTCATTTTTACCTTTAAAGCAAAAAGATCTGATTGGCTTTTTAAACTCAAAGGCAAATATGACCGCCTCGGCATATTGTTTGATTTCTAGCTTTCTTAATGGATCAATCATAGCTTTTTATCCTATATTTGCCCGCCTTTTGGCGGGCTTTTAAAATTTAGGCTTTCATTTCTAATTCTTGGCTATTTTTACCTTTTACGATTGAAGAGCCGTATTTTTCGCGGATTGCCTCCATATTCCAAGATCCGCGATTAAGGCTTTTATATTCTGACGGTCTGTAATACCATTTTTTCTTTTGGCTCGCCCAATAACATCCCAAGCCTTTGATCTGATCTTTGTATTCTTTTGTATTGCCAGATAGCCAAATCCAGTTTCCGCAAACTTCAATTTCTACCCCTTGCATTTTTAAGATTTCAGAAATAACTTTTTCTAAATCTTCTGAATAGTCGTAAGCGTTCTTTTCGTCTGTGTGTTTGATTTCTTCAAGGTTTAAACCTTTTAAAAATTCATACGCACTATTGATAACTTTCATCATCTCAACGCCTGTTGGATTGCGATCTGGGTGGTATTTGATAGCCATTTTTTTATATGCTTTGGCTAATTCTTCTTTGCTTACTGTTCCTTTTAAATTTAGAACGTTTAATGCTTGATTGATGTTCATAATGTAGCCCCTTTTAGGTTCGTACTTGATAGGAAATTCCCACTCTGTGAGAATCTGTTTTGTTGAATGGCTTTCCCTTTCAACTGGTGCTATTATACTATAAAATTACAAATAAACAAATATTTATTTGTTATTTTTTTGAAATTTTTTAATTATTTTTTATTGCCGAGCTGTCGATAATATTGCTCAAAAAATATGCAAATCTTGATTGCATAGGAGGGG